>OGYX01000005.1_pt1 | contig 146555 bp, 167 predicted proteins | sample 1576601 | NCBI WGS metagenome assembly OGYX01 (sample SAMEA3541561, study PRJEB24748) | human gut metagenome | biome: human gut; feature: human-associated habitat; material: faeces | place: China | collected 2012 | reverse complement strand
CCTAAGACGAAAAGCGGCAACCGGGTTATTCCTATGAGTGAAAAAGTGTTGGAAGCATTTCAGCGGGTGCTGAACAAACGGAAATATGCACAGCCTGTTATTTTGGAGGGCTACACAAAGTTTCTGTTCCTTAACCGGAACGGCTTGCCAAAAGTGGCGGTCAACTATGAAAGTATGTTCCGGGGGCTTGTAAGGAAATACAACAAAACGCAAAAGGTAGCATTGCCAAAGGTAATGACACCGCACACCTTACGCCACACATTCTGCACCACGTTAGCAAATGCAGGAATGAACCCAAAGGCATTACAGTACATCATGGGACATTCTAACATCAACATGACACTGAACTATTACGCGCATACGACTTCCGAAACGTCGATAACAGAAATGAAGCGGCTGATTGCATAAGTAGTAAACGGAGAATTTACTACTCCACATACTACTTTTGAACATCAAAACATACGGGGATATAAGAAGATTTGAGAATATCTTCCATAACGAAAAATGCCGGAAAAGCCTGTAACAATAGGCTATACCGGCATATAAGAACTTTTAAAAAGATAGTCAAAAATTACTTTGTGATTTACTGCAAAATAATAAAGCAGAATGAATCATAATTAATAAATGTTGCGAAAGTATTAATAAAATGTTAAGAAAATGAGAGGGGTGAATACTTGTCGATTACAGTGAGATATAGTATAATTTGTAAGATAATAAAGCTAAATTAAAGAAAAATGGGTGAAGAACTGTGATAAAAGATAATCAGAAATTGTTAAATAGATTACATGTGGTATTGGACGCATTGCTCATAATCTTTTCGTATGGAGCATCATGGATTATTCGATTTAAAAGTGGATTTTTTGAATTATCCTCATGGTATTTGTCTTTAGGACAATATATGAAATTACTGATATATATTGTTCCATTATATTTGATATTATACTATATGTTTCAACTCTATACCTCCAAGCGAGTACAAGGACGTCGATTGGAAGCGTGGCATATAATACAGGCTAATACAGTAGGGCTGATGATTGTAATTTTATTCCTGTATTTGGCGAAGATGATGGACTATTCCAGAAAAATGTTTTTTGTATTTTATTGTATGAACATTTTGATGGAAATATTTTTAAGGAACTTTATTCGTGCAATTTTAAAAAAATACAGAAAGCAAGGATATAACCAGAAACATATATTGCTTGTGGGGTATAGTCAGGCAGCAGAAGGATATCTTGACAGAGTGATTACGCATCCAGAATGGGGCTATATTGTGAATGGAATTCTTGCAGATAATGTACCGGATGAAACAGAGTATCGTGGTATAAAAGTTTTAGGTGGAACAGAAGCATTGGCGCAGATTTTACCTGAAAATAAAATGGATGAGATTGTCATCACACTTGGATTATCTGAGTATCATAAACTTGCACATATAGTGAATATGTGTGAAAAATCTGGTGTACACACAAAGTTTGTGCCAGATTATAATAATGTAATACCGACGAAGCCGTATACAGAAGATATCCTTGGTATGCCTGTAATTAATATTAGACATGTTCCGCTTAATAATAATATGTTAAATGCATTTGTGAAACGGTCAGTTGATATTTTTGGCGCTGTAGTTGCAATTATTTTATTTTCACCAGTTATGTTAGTGACTTCGTTTATTATAAAGACAACATCACCAGGACCATTGATTTTTAAGCAGGAAAGGATAGGAAGGCATAATAGACCATTCTATATGTACAAATTCCGTTCTATGGTGGTACAGGAGGAAAAGGAAGAGAAAAAAGGCTGGACGACCAAGAATGATCCGCGTGTAACTCCAATCGGAAAGTTTATACGTAAGACAAGTATTGATGAGCTGCCACAGCTATTTAATATTTTAAAAGGGGATATGTCTCTTGTGGGACCAAGACCGGAACGACCACAGTTTGTAGAAAAATTCAAAGAAGAGATACCAAGATATATGATTAAGCATCAGGTGCGGCCAGGACTTACTGGTTGGGCGCAAGTGAATGGATATAGGGGAGATACGTCTATTCGCAAGAGAATTGAATACGATCTTTATTATATTGAAAACTGGACATTAGGGTTTGACTTTAAAATCATTTTCCTGACATTTTTTAAAGGTTTTATCAACAAGAACGCATATTAGAAAAGGGGGAGTGTAAGATGGCACAGAAACGGCTGAATAAACGACAGCAGAGGCTGGAACGGCAACGTAGAATAAAGAAAAAACGGCGCAAGAGATTGGCTATTATATTGATTGAAATTATAATACTTACAGGGCTTGGAGTTGTGGCGTATGGAATGTTCGTAATGGATAAAATGGACACTACAATATTAAATAAAGATAAATTGGAAGTGTATAAGGATACTGGAGATTATACGAATATAGCATTGTTTGGTTTGGATTCCAGAGATGGGAAACTGGACGGAGGCGTTCAAAGTGACTGTATTATGATTTGTAGCATTGATAATAAGACAAATGAAATAAAGTTAGTATCTGTGTATCGTGATACCTTATTGAAAGTGACACAAGAAAAGTATGGGAAAGCCAATTCTGCTTATAATATTGGCGGTCCTACTGAAGCAATTGCACTTTTGAATCGAAATCTTGATATGGATATTGAAAAATATATCAGTGTTAATTTTAATGCTCTTGCAGATGTAGTAGATGCGTTGGGCGGTATTGATATAGATATGACAGAGGAAGAAGTGTATTGGACAAATGGATACAGTGTTGAAACATCAGAGGTTGTTGGAAGAGAAACAAAAGATTTGAGTGGAGCTGGGGTTCATACATTAGATGGAGTTCAGGCGGTTTCTTATGCTAGAATCCGATATACAGAAGGTATGGATTTTAAAAGGACTCAGAGACAAAGAATTGTATTAGAAAAGATTGCTGAAAAAGCACAGAAAGCAAATGTAGTTACGTTGAATAACATTGTAAATAAAGTGATGCCACAAATCTCTACAAATCTTACAACGGCAAATATGCTTGGATTAGCAGCACATGCTACGGATTATACATTAGGTGAAATGTCGGGATTTCCTTTTGAAGTAACTACATGTGAAAAAGTTAAAAACCATAAAGGGTCATATGTGACTGCCGTTGGACTTAGCCAAAATGTACGCGAACTACATGAATTCCTATTTGACGAAAAAGACTATCAACCATCTGATACGGTAAAACAAATTAGCGAGGATGTAATTTATATGACAGGGGTTGATCCAGATACTTATAAGTCAACAACAGATTATAGTTATAAAAGCGGCGGTGAAGATTCAGAAGGTGGAAATTAAATAAAAGGAGTTTGGATAAATTGAAAGTAGATGTGATTATTCCGACATATAAACCGGGAAAAGAATTTGCAGAGTTGATACACAGACTTCAACAACAAACATATGCTATTCGTAAAATTATAATTATTAACACAGAGACAGGAATTTTTCCGGAAAAGTTAGAAACAGAGCCATATCCAATAGAGGTTATCCATATTAAACCAAAAGATTTTGACCATGGTGGAACAAGAAATATGGGGGCGAGTATTTCAAAGGCAGATATTGTTCTTTATATAACACAGGATGCTATGCCGGCAGATGAACACTTGATTGAAGAGTTCATAAAAGTATTTGAAGCGCATTCTGATATTGGAGTTGCATATGGAAGACAATTGCCAAAGAACGACTGTAATATTATTGAAAGATTTACAAGGAGATTTAATTATCCAGAAAAAAGCCGGATAAAATCTAAATCTGATTTGAATGAGCTTGGAATAAAAACCTTTTTTTGTTCGGATGTTTGTGCTGCTTATCGAAGAAACTATCTGTTAGGAGCGGGGGGATTTGAAGACCCGACTATATTTAATGAGGATATGATTTTTGCCGGAAAACGTATTCTCGCAGGAGACAAAGTGGCATATGTGGCAGAGGCAAAAGTATTACATTCTCATAATTATACTGGTAGGCAGCAATTTCATAGAAATTTTGATCTTGCAGTATCGCAAGCGCAATATCCAGAAGTGTTTGAAGGAGTTCCTTCAGAAGGAGAAGGAATTCGTATGGTTAAAGCTACGGCACGGTATCTGATTCGGAATGAACAGCCATTGAAGGTAATAATATTGATGTATCAATCTGGATGTAAATATATAGGATATTTCTTGGGAAAAAGGTATAAAAAATTGCCAATGCGGATAGTTATGAAATGTACATCAAACCCTAATTATTGGAAATAATCATAAGAAACACGATTTTTTGTTGAATTTTGTAAAAAAATAGGATATTATTAAACTGTTTTATTATGTTCAAAGAAAGGATGTTTCGATGGCTACAAAGAGAAGAAGTAATCGTAAAGTACATAGGGGAAGAAGAAAAAAGAAAGGTTTTTCTTCTTGGTCTCTGGGAAAGAAGATAGGAGTAATCACGATTAGCATTTTACTGGTGCTTGTTATAGGAGGAGGCGCGGCAGCGGCAGCTTATGTAACTAGCAAGGTTGATCGAATGGAAGTAAAGCAGTTGGATGCTCAAAAATTAGAAATTAATCAAGAAGTAGAGCATAAGACAGGTTATTTGAATGTTGCTTTATTTGGAGTGGATTCCAGAGAGGCTTCTCTTGGAAAAGGAACACGTAGTGATACTATTATGATTGCGAGTTTGAATCAGGAGACAGGAGAAGTGAAAATCAGCTCGGTATATCGAGATACCTTATTGCAACAGTCAGACGGTAGTTATAATAAAGCTAATGCGGCATATTCTTTTGGAGGGGTTGAAGGAGCAGTTGCTTTATTAAATAAGAATTTAGATATGAATATTGAACATTATGTTACAGTCAATTTTAATGCGCTCATAGATGCAATAGATGCACTTGGTGGAATTGAATTGGAGTTAACAGAAGAAGAAGTTTTTTGGACAAATGGATATTGCGAAGAAACGTCTCGTGTAAGTGGACATAATTATACAGATTTAGTTGGCTCAGGACTTATGACTTTAGACGGAGTACAGGCCACATCTTTTTGTCGAATTCGATATACAAAGGGTGACGATTTTAAAAGAACAGAGCGACAAAGAATGGTCATACAAAAAGTCGTAGAAAAACTGCAGACTGCTAATTTGGCAACAATTAATAAAATAATTGATGAAGTATTTGATGAAGTTGGAACGAACTTTACTTTGCCAGAAATATTATCTTATGCAAAAGATTTTAAAAACTACAAATTAGGAGAAACTACAGGATTTCCATATAATGTTTCGACAGGAACATTAAGTGGTATTGGAAGCACTGTTATTCCAACTAGTTTCGTAAATGATGTCCAGCAACTTCATCAGTTTTTCTTTGGAGATGATGGATATACACCATCTGAGACAGTACAGAACATAGCGACAGGAATTCAAAAGAAAGCTTCTGGTGGTGGCGATTCTAATAATAAGGGAACTACTAAAAATTCTGATTATGATGACAGCTCCAACAGCTCTTCTAAGGGCTCATCAGGAAGCGGTTCCAATAAATCTTCCGGATTTTCAAGTGGTAACTCAGGAAGCAGTTCTGGTGGAAGCAGTAGTTCTGGTGGCAGTAAATCAGACAGCAGCTCCGGCAGCGGAAGTTCCGGTAGCAGTTCTGGTGGAAGCAGTAGCTCCGGTGGAGGAAGTGAATCTGGCGGAAGTGGCTCTGGCGGCAGCAGTTCCGGTGGAGGAAGTGAATCTGGTGGAAGTAGCTCCGGTGGTGGAGAATCTTCCGGTGGTGAAAGTGCAGAATAATGTATAACCATTCTTAAAATACAGAAACTATAGAAAAAAGAGGTAAAGTACATGAAGTTTTTAAAGAAAGTACTGGCTGCAGTTGCCTGTGTATGTGTGCTGGCTACCAGCGTGACACTGACATCCCATGCAGCTGGCGGTAGAATTTCTTTTGCAGATCCGAGTACGGCTGTGGGAGATATGGTAGACGTAAAATGTGTTTTAAAATCCAGCAGTGGATCTCTTGGAAGTTCATCAGTAACACTTTCTTATGATGCCAGTGCATTGAAGTTTAATTCCGGAGATGGAGTGACCGGTGGCGATGGAACCCTGACATACTCAGGAAATGGCGGTTCTTCAGAAGTGTCATTTACCATGACATTTCAGGCACTGAAAGAAGGTTCCACTGAGATTACGGTAGCATCTCAGGATGTGAAATCCAGTTCCGGCTCAGAGGTCAAGCTGACAGAAGGAAAATCTACAGTGACAATTGCTGCCGGAGATCCTTCTAAGATCGTGGATGATACTCAGGCTGCTGAAGGTGCTGACACCGCAGCTAGTGGTGATGTTACAGTTGAGGTGAACGGTACTTCTTATACGCTGAGTGATTTTGTAGAAGCTTCACTTCCGGCGGGATTTACAAAGACAACCATGAATTATGAGGGCGCTGACCGTCCAATGGCTTATAATGAGACAAATGGTATTTACCTTGCTTATCTGACATCAGCGGATGGTAATTCTAATTTCTTCTTATATGATGATTCAAATGCAACATTTGCACCATATGAAGAGATCGATATTTCCGATACAACAACGATTGTTCTGTTAAGTGATACAAGTGTGAAGCTGCCATCTAATTATGCGCAGACGACGCTGACACTGAACGGACAGGAATTCCCTGTATGGCAGGATAATGACAAAGATGGATTTTATCGGATGTATGCTGTAAACAACAATGGTACGAAGAATTTCTATGAGTATGATTCTCAGGAGAATACGTATCAGAGATGTGATGTAAAGCAGGATACCGGAGCAAGCAATGCTAAGAAAAAGGGCAATGGTTTCTTTAATAAGATGCAGAATGTGATCGACGGACATTTTAAAGTGTTTGCGATTATCTTTATTGTTATTTTCCTTCTTCTTATTATCCGTCTGATCGTGGTTCGTGTGAAGCTTCGTAACCGTGATATTGAGCTGGATGATTTGTATGATGAGTATGGAATCGACTTAGAAGAGGAAGAACCGGAACCGGCTCCGAAGAAGAAAAATAAAAAGAAAGCTCAGCCGGCTCCGAAAAAAGGCAAAAAGAAAAAAGTCGTAGACGAAGATGATTTTGATGACTACGATGATGACGAATTTGACGAATTTGACGATGATGACGATCGTTATGATAGCAAGCGTTATGATGACGAAGATGATTATGCAGATGATGACTTTGAAGAAGAGGAATTTGATGAAGTCAGAGAAGCACCGCTTCGTACAGTGAAATTCGATGATTTTAATACCATTACGGATATGTCTTTATATGAAGATGAGAACTTCGAATCATTTGTGATGGATGAGGAAGAAGAGGATGATATGGTAGATGATTTAGATGATCTGCTCAGTGAGCGTCCGAAGGAGAGACGCAGCCATTCTGAGAAGGATGACACATTCCAGGTAGATTATATTGATCTGGATTAATAAGAGTGAAATGAGTAACCAGGGAGGAATGCATAATGTAAGATGCATTCCTCTCTTAATAAATGGAACTTAAAAGGCATAAATGGAGTTTGAAAGGCATAAATGGAGCTTAAAAGGCATAAATGGAGCTTAAAAGGCAGCAGGAGGGATTATGTACGATTATATTATTGTAGGGTCTGGGCTTTATGGAGCAATCTTTGCCCATGAGGCTATGAAGGCAGGAAAGAGCTGTCTCGTCGTAGAGAGGCGTTCGCATATCGGTGGAAACATTTATACAAAAGAGATGGAAGGAATCCAGGTGCATCAGTATGGGGCACATATTTTCCACACAAGTAATAAAGATGTGTGGGACTACATTGGACAGTTTGCAACATTTAACCGTTATACGAACTGCCCGGTAGCATACTATAAAGGCCAGATGTACAATATGCCGTTTAATATGAATACATTTCATAAGATCTGGGGTGTGATCACACCGGCAGAGGCGAAGGCTAAGATTGAGGAACAGGTGAAGGAATATGGCGTGAAGGAGCCGAAGAATCTGGAAGAGCAGGCGATCAGTCTGGTTGGAAAAGATATTTATGAGATTCTGGTCAAGGGGTATACTGAGAAGCAGTGGGGGAGACGTGCGACAGAACTGCCGCCTGAGATTATTAAGAGACTGCCGGTCCGCCTGACTTATGATAACAATTATTTTAATGACCTTTATCAGGGGATTCCGGTGGGAGGTTACACGCAGATTATTGAGAAGATGCTGGAAGGCGCCAAGGTCCGTTTGAATGTGGATTATCTGAAAGAAAAAGAAAATCTTCGCCCACTCGGTAAAAAAGTAGTGTATACTGGACCTGTAGATGCATATTTCGACTATTGTTTTGGTGAATTAGAATATCGTACGGTCCATTTTGAGACAGAGATTCTGGATACGGATAATTATCAGGGAAATGCAGTGGTTAATTATACAGAATATGAGGTGCCTTATACAAGAATCATTGAGCATAAGCATTTTGAATTTGGAACTCAGGAGAAGACGGTGATTTCCAGAGAGTATCCGGTGACATGGAAGAAAGGGGACGAACCTTATTATCCGGTCAATGATGAGAAGAATACAGCACTTTATGCAAAATACAAAGAGCTGGCAGAGAAGGAAGAGAACGTGATTTTTGGAGGACGTCTGGGACTTTACCGTTATATGGATATGCATCATGTAGTAGATGCTGCGCTTCAGGCAGCAAGAGCTGAACTTGAAGAGTAGTTATGTATAAAAAGACAGAAAAAATAATGATAGAGAAGGAGAAATGTTATGAAGTGGAAGCAGTTTCGTTTAAAAACAACGACACAGGCGGAGGATATTGTGAGTAGTATGCTGGCAGATCTTGGAATTGAAGGTGTGCAGATTGAGGACAAAATCCCGCTTACAGAACAGGATAAGGAGCAGATGTTCGTGGATATTCTTCCGGATATTCCGGATGATGACGGAACAGCATATTTAACATTTTATCTGGATGAGGAAGAAGATGTGGCGCCGGTTCTTATGAACGTGAGAAAAGAACTGGAAGATATGCGTGCATTTCTTGATGTTGGGGAGTGCACCATCGAGGAATCTGAGACGGAAGATGTAGACTGGGTCAATAACTGGAAGCAGTATTTCCATCAATTCTATATAGATGACATTCTTGTAATCCCATCCTGGGAAAATGTAAAGCCAGAGGACAGTGACAAGATGGTCATCCACATTGATCCGGGTACAGCGTTCGGAACAGGTATGCATGAGACGACACAGCTTTGCATCCGAGCGTTGAAAAAATATGTGACATCCGAGACGGAGATTTTAGACGTTGGATGTGGAAGTGGGATTCTTGGAATGCTGGCGCTGAAATTCGGGGCAAAGCATTCTCTTGGAACAGATCTTGATCCATGCGCCATTGATGCGACTCATGAGAATATGGAAGTGAATGGGATCCGCAAGGACCAGTATGAGGTCATGATCGGAAATATCATTGATGACACGGCTGTTCAGGATGCGGTTGGATATGAGAAATATGATATTGTAGCAGCAAATATTCTGGCAGATGTCCTTGTTCCGCTGACGCCGGTCATCATTCACCAGATGAAGCCGGGGGCTGTATATATTACAAGTGGAATTATCGAAGATAAAGAGCAGGTTGTAGTAGATGCTGTGAAGGCTGCCGGATTGGAAGTTCTGGAAGTGAATCACCAGGGCGAGTGGGTATCTGTTGTAGCAAGAAAGAATGCCTAGAGGAGTAAAGAGAAAATGCAGCATTTTTTTGTAGATGCCTCTCAGGTATCGGAAGAAACAATCCGGATCGAAGGCTCTGATGTGAATCATATGAAAAATGTGCTCCGTATGCGAATTGGTGAGGAAGTGACGGTCAGTGACGGTCAGGGAAAAGAATATCTCTGCCAGGTTCGGGATTTTGAAGAGGAGCAGGTGCAGTTGAAAATCGTAGAGACGAAAGCTTCAGATACGGAACTCCCATCAAAGATCTATCTGTTTCAGGGGCTCCCGAAGCAGGAGAAGATGGAATTGATCGTGCAGAAATGTGTGGAGCTTGGGATCTATGCGGTAGTCCCGGTCTCCATGAAGCGGTGTGTGGTGAAGCTGGATGCGAAAAAAGGGGCGAAGAAAGTGGAGCGTTGGAATACAATTGCAGCCAGCGCAGCCAAACAGTCCGGGCGGGGAATTGTGCCGGAAGTGACGTCTGTGAAGACTTATAAGGAAGCCCTTGAGATGGCAAAGGATTTGGATGTTGTATTGGTGCCTTATGAGTGTGCAGAAGGTATGGACCACACAAAGGAACTGATACAGTCCATAAAGCCGGGGCAGTCTGTTGGAATATTTATCGGACCGGAAGGCGGATTTGATCCGGATGAGATTGCGCTTGCATGTGAGACGGGCGGTCAGGTCATAACTCTCGGAAAGCGTATTTTACGGACAGAGACAGCGGGACTTGCGCTATTGTCTGTGCTGATGTTTCAACTGGAGCAAGTTACATATTAAATTGCAAGGACATATATTGATGATAAGAAGAGGCAGTGATCAACTGTTATTGGAAAAAAGGAAACAGGAAGTGAGATAGAATGAAGGAAGTATATCTGGACAATTCTGCGACGACGAGAGCCTACCCGGAAGTGGGAAATCTGGTCCGTAAGGTATTGTGTGAAGATTATGGAAATCCATCTTCCATGCACCGTAAGGGCGTGGAGGCTGAAAAATATATAAAAGAAGCGAAAGAGACATTTGCAAAGCTTTTAAAGGTGCAGGAGAAAGAAATCTTTTTTACCTCCGGAGGTACGGAAAGTGATAATCTGGCATTGATCGGGGCAGCAAAAGCGAATCGAAGAGCAGGGAATCATCTGATCGCATCCGGAATTGAGCATCCGGCGATCATTAATACGATGCGTTATCTGGAAGAGGAAGGATTTCGTGTTACATTTCTTCCGGTGGACCGCTTTGGAAGAATCAGTCTGGATGCACTGAAAGATTCACTCTGTGAAGACACGATTCTTGTATCTGTGATGTATGTGAATAATGAGGTGGGATCCGTACAGCCGATCCAGGAGGCTGCCAGCATGGTAAAAGCGTATAACAAGAACATTTTGTTCCATGTGGATGCTGTGCAGGGATTTGGAAAGTATCACATTTACCCGAAGCGCCTGAAGGTGGATATGTGTTCCATCAGTGGACATAAGATTCATGGACCAAAAGGAATTGGAGTGCTTTATATTGATGAACATGTGAAGATAAAACCAATCGTATTTGGCGGTGAACAACAGAAAAATGTCCGTTCCGGTACGGAAAATGTACCTGGAATTGCAGGGATTGGTCTTGCTGCGAAGATGATTTATGAAAATCTGGATGAAAAAGTTGCAGCGATGCGTGCGATGAAGGAGCATTTTATTGAAGGCGTGAAGCAGATTCCGGATACGACCATCCATGGTCTTTATGATGAGACCAGTGCGCCGCACATTATCAGTGTTGGATTTGCGGGAATCCGAAGCGAGGTTCTTCTGCATGCGCTGGAAGATAAAGGCATCTATGTATCCAGTGGTTCCGCATGTGCTTCCAACCATCCGCAGATCAGTGGCGTGTTAAAAGGAATCGGAGCCAGTCAGCAGTTTTTGGATGCAACGCTTAGATTCAGTCTTTCTGAGTTTAATACGATGGAAGAGATTGACTATACATTAGATACTCTGTATAATATAGTACCGATGCTTAGAAAATATACCAGACATTAGAGATAAATGAGGAGAAGATCGATGAGATTTCATACATTTTTATTGAAATACGGGGAGATTGGTATCAAAGGAAAGAACCGTTATCTTTTTGAAGATGCTCTTGTAAGACAGGTGCGTTATGCGTTAAAGGATGTAGACGGGAACTTTGATGTCCACAAATCCCAGGCAAGAATCTATGTGGACTGTGAGGGTGATTATGATTACGAGGATACGGTGGAACATTTAAAAAGAGTGTTCGGACTGGTTGGAATCTGCCCGGTTGTCCGTATGGAGGATAAAGGTTTCGAGGAATTAAAAAAAGACGTGGTAGCTTATATGGCAGAGATGTATCCGGACCGTAACTTTACATTTAAGGTAGAGTCACGCCGTGCCAGAAAGTCATATCCGAAGAACTCTATGGAAATAAGCCGTGACCTTGGAGAGGCGATTCTCTATGCGTTCCCGGAGATCAAAGTAGACGTACATCACCCGGATGTACTGGTAAATGTAGAAGTGAGAAATGAAATCTATGTTTATTCTGAGATTATTCCAGGAGCAGGTGGAATGCCGGTAGGAACCAATGGAAACGCTATGCTTCTGTTATCCGGTGGGATTGACAGCCCGGTCGCAGGCTATATGGTATCCAAACGAGGAGTTGGTCTTGAGGCAACTTATTTCCATGCACCGCCGTACACAAGTGAGCGTGCAAAGCAAAAGGTAGTAGATCTTGCGAAAATCGTGGCAAGATATTCCGGACCGATCAAATTGCATGTTGTGAACTTTACAGATATTCAGTTGTATATTTATGATAAATGCCCACATGACGAGCTGACTATTATTATGCGCCGCTATATGATGCGTATTGCGGAAGAATTCGCAAGACGTGATGGCTGCCTTGGACTGGTGACGGGAGAGAGTATCGGACAGGTGGCAAGTCAGACTATGCAGAGCCTGGCTGCAACGAATGATGTATGTACGATGCCGGTATATCGTCCGCTGATCGGATTTGATAAGCAGGACATTGTAGATGTGGCAGAGAAGATCGATACTTACGAGACCTCCATTCTTCCATTTGAGGATTGCTGTACCATTTTTGTGGCAAAGCATCCGGTCACAAAGCCGAATATTGAGGTTATCCGCCGTTCTGAGGAGAATCTGGCAGAGAAGATCGATGAACTTATGCAGACAGCGTTAGATACAGCAGAGATCATTGAAGTGAAATAGAAAAAGTGAAATAAAAAAGTGAACTAAAAAGGGGCAGCCCTTCGAAAGGAAGAACTGCCCTGTTATCTTTGCTGCTTTGCTTTTTATATATGCTTTTTGGCCTGAATCCTACTTAGGATCTTCGCTTACGATATAAGGCTTGATCGCTTCAAGAATAGGACCCATCTCAGAATCTGTTGCGTGGATATTCAGAGTTGTTGGCTCATTCAGATCCAGACTGAAGATTCCCATAACAGACTTAGCGTCTACGATATATCTTCCGGAAACAAGATCAAAGTCGTTGTCGAATTGTTCAAGCTCGTGAGAAAAAGAGTTCACCTTTTGGATTGAATTTAAATAAACCTGTACAGTTTTCATTGTACGTTACCTCCTTATTTATCATACTTCTATCATCTCTATCTTAAAAGTATGACAGATAAAAGTCAAGAAACAAATTACCAAATATTTTGAAAGGAATGTGTAAAATGAAAAAGAAAGCTGCGCTCCATAATCTGGGCTGCAAAGTAAATGCATATGAGACAGAGGCTATGCAGGAGCTTCTGGAGCAGAATGGATATGAGATCGTGCCATTTAAAGAAGGGGCAGATGTCTATATTATCAATACATGTACAGTCACCAATGTTGCAGACCGCAAATCCCGGCAGATGCTTCATAAAGCACGGAAAATGAACCCGGATGCGGTAGTTGTGGCGACAGGCTGTTATGTGCAGGCAAGAGGAGAAGATATCGACCCTTGTGTGGACATCGTAGTTGGAAATAATAAAAAGAAAGACCTGATCGCGATTCTGGACGAGTATTACAATGCTCAGCATAAAGTAAAAAAAGAGCTGCTTGATATCAACCATGAGAAAGAATATGAGGAGATGCAGGTTACTCATACAGCAGAGCATACCCGCGCGTATATCAAGGTCCAGGATGGGTGCAATCAGTTCTGTTCTTACTGCATCATTCCGTATGCGAGAGGACGTGTCAGAAGCCGTAACCTGGAACATGTATTAGAAGAGGTGCGGACACTGGCAGCTTCCGGATATAAAGAAGTTGTGCTGACAGGAATCCATCTGAGTTCTTATGGAATTGATACCGGGGAGAGCCTTCTGGAACTGATCCAGAAAGTACATGAAATTGACGGCATTAAAAGAATCCGGCTTGGATCTCTGGAGCCGAGGATCATTACAGAAGAATTTGCTTCCAGTATTGCTGCACTTCCGAAGATGTGTCCGCATTTTCATCTGTCATTACAGAGTGGCTGCAATGCGACCCTGAAGCGTATGAATCGTCGTTACAGTGCAGAAGAATATATGGAAAAATGTGACCTTTTACGGAAATATTTCCACAATCCTGCACTGACAACAGATGTAATCGTAGGATTTCCGGGGGAGACGCAGGAAGAGTTTGCCGAGTCCATGGATTTTGTAGACCGCGTGAATTTCTATGAAACACACATTTTCAAATATTCCAGAAGAGCGGGAACGAAAGCGGCAGTGATGCCAGATCAGGTCCCGGAGGAAATAAAAAGTGAGCGAAGCGCGAAAATGATTGAGCTTGGACATAGAAAACAGAAAGCTTATGAAGAAAAACTCCTTGGAACGACACAGGAAGTGCTGATGGAAGAGGCAGTTGAGACAGAAGACGGCATTTATCAGGTCGGGCATACGAAAGAATATGTTAAAATTGGTTTAAAAACAGAAGAAAATCTATCAAATCAACTGAAAAATGTTAAAATCGAAGATACAAAGCAAATAATTCATTGAATTTTGACAAATGATAGGTTAGAATAAGATTGAAGAAATGTAATTATGAAGATATGAAAATAATTACAAAGTAATGTGAAGGACGTGAGTAGTATGAAAGAATTAAGCAATACGCAATTTTTTCAGGTAGAGAGTGCACCACAGATTCAGGCAAAAGATATTCTTGAAATTGTGTACAAGGCTCTTGTGGAAAAAGGGTATAATCCGGTGAACCAGATCGTAGGTTATATTATGTCCGGTGATCCGACTTATATTACCAGTTACAATGGTGCCCGCAGTCTGATTATGAAGATGGAACGGGATGAGCTGGTTGAAGAGATGTTCAAGACGTATATTGAGCATAATAAGTGGGGATAATATATATGAGGATTATGGGACTGGACTACGGCTCGCGTACAGTCGGGGTGGCTGTCAGTGATCCTTTGGGGATAACTGCGCAGGCTGTAGAGACTATATGCCGTAAGGACGAGAACAAGCTTCGGAAGACATGTGCCCGCATCGAGGAACTGGTGGCAGAGTATGAAGTTGAGAAGATTGTGCTCGGATTTCCGAAGCATATGAACAATGATATTGGAGATCGGGCGGAAAAATCTATGCAATTTGGTGAGATGATCGGACGACGGACCGGCCTTGAGGTCGTGATGTGGGATGAGCGTCTGACTACTGTTTCGGCAGAGCGGACTTTAATCGAGAATAAGGTAAGAAGAGAAGACCGCAAGAAGTATATTGACCAGATTGCGGCTGTTTTTATATTGCAGGGATACCTGGACTCCGCACACCTGAATAAAGAAGGGTAGAAGATTTATGGAAAAGATTACATTTGCGTCTGCAGATTCACAGGAAAATGAAGAGTTTTTTGTGTTGGAGCAGACAAAGTTAAATGGAGTATCTTATATTCTTGTCACGGATTCGGAAGAAGACGATGCAGAATGTTGGATTTTAAAAGACACGTCACCGGAGGAATCATCCGAGGCAATCTATGAGTTTGTGGAAGATGAAAAAGAACTGAATGGGATAATGGGAGTTTTTGAAGAACTTCTGGAAGATGTGGAAATTGAAAGGTAATGAATTATGTCAGTCAGTCAGGAGAGTTTTAAGAAAAAGTTAAAAGAAAAAGGGCTTAAAGTGACGAATCAGAGACTGCTTGTACTGCAAGTTCTTGCAGAGAATAAGGACAGACATCTGACTGCTGAAGATATCTATGAGCTCGTAAAAGAAGATTACCCGGAGATCGGGCTGGCAACCATTTACCGAACAGTGCAGTTGTTACTGGAAATGCAATTGGTGGATCGTATTAATCTGGATGATGGATGTGTGCGTTATGAGATCGGGGAGACGCTGGAAGGCACAGGAAAGCACCATCATCACCATCTGATATGTAAAACATGTGGAAAAGTACTGCCTTTTAAAGACGACCTGTTGGATGAACTGGAGCGGCATATAGAAGAAGAGACAGGATTTCATGTGTTAGACCACGAATTAAAGTTCTACGGACAGTGCAGTGAATGTAGAAAGAAACAGAAATAGACCCTTTGTTACACTGGGGGTCTGTAATTACGTGGAGGTGTAAACTTGAAAAAAGAGAATATTGGAAGTATGCGTATCATTCCACTCGGGGGACTCGAGAAGATCGGAATGAACATTACTGCCTTCGAGTACGAAGACAGTATTATTGTTGTGGATTGCGGATTGGCATTCCCGGAGGACGGTATGCTTGGAATTGACCTTGTTATTCCAGATGTGACATACCTGAAAAACAATATTGAGAAAGTAAAAGGATTTGTTATCACGCATGGTCATGAGGACCATATTGGAGCATTAAGCTACATTTTACGGGAAATCAATATCCCAATCTATGCAACAAAGCTTACGATGGGTATTATAGAGAAGAAACTGACAGAGCACAATCTGCTTCGCTCAACGAGAAGAAAAGTAGTAAAACATGGACAGTCTATTAACCTTGGACAGTTCAGGATAGAATTTATTAAGACGAACCACAGTATCCAGGATGCAGCAGCACTTGCAATCTATTCCCCGGCAGGAATTGTTGTGCATACAGGAGACTTTAAGGTAGATTATACACCAGTCTTTGGAGATACTATCGATCTTCAGAGATTTGCAGAGATTGGGAAAAAAGGAGTACTGGCACTTTTGTCAGACAGTACCAATGCAGAACGAAAAGGCTTTACACAGTCTGAACGTACGGTAGGTATTACCTTTGATCATATATTTGCAGAACATCAGAATACAAGAATCATCATTGCGACATTTGCGTCTAATGTAGACCGTGTACAGCAGATCATCAACTCAGCGTGCAAGTATGACCGTAAGGTTGTAGTAGAAGGACGCAGTATGGTGAATATCATTCAGGTAGCACAGGAACTCGGATACTTAAATGTTCCGGAGAACACGATGATCGAGATTGACCAGCTTAAGAATTATCCGCCGGAGAAGACGGTTCTGATTACGACCGGAAGCCAGGGTGAGTCTATGGCGGCCCTTTCCAGAATGGCGGCAGACATTCACAAGAAGGTAACGATCATGCCAGGCGATACAGTTATTTTAAGCTCTAATCCGATTCCTGGAAATGAGAAATCTGTATCCAGAGTTATCAATGAGCTGTCCGAGAAAGGTGCAAATGTTATCTTTCAGGATGCTCATGTATCCGGTCATGCGTGTCAGGAAGAATTAAAGTTGATTTATTCACTGGTCAAACCAAAGTATGCAGTACCGGTACATGGTGAGTATCGTCATAGAAAAGCAAATGCGAATCTGGCAAAATCTCTTGGAATTCCAAAAGAGAATGTCTTCATGCTTCATTCCGGAGACGTACTGGAAGTCAGTGAACAAGAGGCAAAAGTCGTAGATAAAGTCCATACAGGAGAGATTCTTGTAGACGGACTTGGTGTCGGTGATGTAGGAAATATCGTACTTCGAGACAGACAGCATCTGGCAGAGGACGGAATTATGATCGTAGTCCTGACGTTAGAGCGCGGAAGCAACCAGCTCCTGGCAGGACCGGATATTGTGTCCCGTGGATTTGTTTATGTTCGTGAGTCAGAAGATCTTATGGAAGAGGCAAGACAAGTCGTAACTGACGCAGTAGAAGATTGCCTGAATCATCAGAGAAATGCTGACTGGAGCAAGATAAAATTAGTGATTCGCGATACAATGAACGAATTTATCTGGAAAAAAACAAAACGTCGTCCGATGATTTTGCCGATTATTATGGATGTATAAAGTGATATTTATTTAACAGGGGACGTAGTACTTTGAAGAAGTGCTACGTCCCCAATTGCGAAGAGGGGTGTCCCCAATTGCGAGGTGGGGTATCCCTGATTGAGGAGAGAGGTGGTTGTAAATGATCGTAGATGAGCGGATGGTGACTTATATCCGGTCGCTGGAGGTGCCGGAAAGCGCGGTAATTGAAGCGATTGAGCAGGAAGCTTTAAGAGACCGTGTGCCGATTATCCGGAAGGAAATGCAGAGTTTTCTGAAGGTTCTGCTGATGATCAAAAGACCGATGCGGATTTTGGAAGTAGGAGCTGCGGTTGGTTTTTCGTCAATTCTTATGAGTGAATATATGCCGGAAGGCGGGCATATTACAACAATAGAAAATTATGATAAACGAATTCCGATAGCCCGGGCGAATTTTAAACGGGCAGGGAAGGAAGAGCAGATTGATTTGATTGAGGGAGATGCCCTGGAAGTGATGCATGGCCTGGAAGGGCCGTATGACCTGATATTTGTGGATGCGGCAAAAGGGCAGTACATTCATTACCTTCCGGAAGTTATGCGGCTTCTTGGGACAGATGGAGTGCTTGTGTCAGATAATGTGCTGCAGGAAGGTGATATTATTGAATCCAGATTCGCGGTGGAGCGCAGGAACCGGACTATTCACAGCCGTATGCGGGAATATCTCTATGAGTTAAAGCATCATGATCAGTTGCAGACATCGATTATTCCACTGGGAGACGGCGTGGCATTGAGTGTAAAGCGCAGAGATATTTAAGCAGTGATATTTAAGAAGAATAGGAAATTAATAAAAAGAGAAGGAGAAGAGAAGTATGAGTCAGAAACGTCCGGAATTATTGATCCCGGCCAGCAGTCTGGAAGTATTGAAGACTGCGGTTATGTTTGGTGCAGATGCAGTATATATTGGTGGCGAAGCATTTGGGCTTCGTGCGAAAGCAAAGAATTTTTCCATGGAAGATATGAAGAAGGGTGTGGAATTTGCGCATGCACATGGTGTAAAAGTACATGTGACGGTCAATATTCTTGCACATAATGATGATCTTCCTGGAGTAGAAGAGTATCTGAAAGAATTAAAAGAAGTTGGACCGGATGCGCTTATTATTGCAGATCCCGGTGTGTTTGAGCTGGCAAAGGAAATCTGCCCAGAGATTCAGCGTCACGTCAGCACGCAGGCGAATAACACGAACTATGCGACCTATCAGTTCTGGTGGAAGCAGGGAGCTTCCCGCGTAGTATCTGCCAGAGAATTATCTTTAAGAGAAATCAAAGAAATCCGTGAGAGGATTCCGGCTGAGATGGAGATTGAAAGCTTTATTCACGGAGCAATGTGTATATCATATTCCGGAAGATGTCTGCTTAGTAATTTCTTTACTGGCCGTGACGCAAATCAGGGAGCATGCACGCATCCGTGCCGCTGGAAATATTCCATCGTGGAAGAGACGAGACCGGGAGAGTATATGCCTGTCTATGAAAATGAGCGTGGAACATACATTTTCAACTCAAAAGACTTATGCATGATCGAGCATATTCCGGAAATGATCGATGCCGGAATCGACAGCTTTAAAATTGAAGGGCGTATGAAAACGGCTCTTTATGTTGCAACCGTTGCAAGAACTTATCGCAAAGCGATAGATGACTATCTGGAAGATCCACAGAAATACAGAGATAACATGCCTTGGTATCTGGATCAGATATCCAACTGCACCTATCGTCAGTTCACTACAGGATTCTACTTTGGAAAACCAACCGAAGAGAGCCAGATCTATGACAGCAATACTTATGTAAAAGAATATACTTATCTTGGAATTGTAGGAGAAATCTGTGACGGGCGCTGCAAGATTGAGCAACGTAACAAATTCTCAGTCGGTGAGACAATTGAGATTATGAAACCGGATGGAGAAAATGTAGAAGTTACAGTCAAACGGATTATCAACGAAGAGGGTGAAGACCAGGAGAGTGCACCACATTCTAAACAAGTGCTCTATATTGAGTTAGAAGGCGGTCAGGCAAGCCCATATGATATTTTGCGCAGGCAGGAGCCAGAAGTTCAGTAAGGCGGTAAATGAGAACTTGTTGCATAGAATATCATGAATTTCATTTCTTGTGTAATAAAAAAAAGATGCGCTGGCGAAGCGCATCTTTTTTAATATGTATCAATGTCAATATCGATGGAGTGCGATACTTACATTCCAGGCTCAAGCTCTGCTTCTGCCATTTCTTCAGCTGCTTCAGATGCTTTCTCGTAAGTTCCGTTTTTCATACGAATGTGTTTGAAAATTGTTCCACCTACAAGTCCTGCAACACTTCCTCCGATAGCTGCGAACAGAAGAGCAAGTAATACATTCTGAACCGGGTTAAATGCAAATGGTGCTAACAGTCCAGGGATTGGAGATGCTGTACCAGGTGCATCATTCACAATATGGAATACTGCTGCTGAAATTCCGGCAAATCCACCTCCGAAGAAGTTAGAACCGTAAATCGGAATCGGGTTAGAAGTAACGATTGGAGCCTGTGTTAATGGCTCAAGCATAACGCCGATCACATTACCTTTGTTACCAAGTTTCAGTTTGTGGAATACAAGTCCATTTGTAAAGGATCCACCAAAACATGCGATGGCTGCAATACCCATTGGAAGACCGGTCAGTCCTAACATAGCTGTGAGCGCCATAGAACTAAGCGGCGATGTACAGATCATCTTCATCATTCCACCTAACAGGAATCCCATAACGATTGGAGACTGGTCTGTAGCAGCAGAAATAGTAGCACCAATGTGTGACAGAATCCATGTTACACCAGGATCAACAACTGTTACAATAATACGGGCAACTGGAGCAATTACAAGTGCTCCTGCAATAATGTTAATTCCAACAGGAAGTTTCTTTTCAATAATCGGAGCGATGAATCCGATGACATAACCTGCGATAAATCCAGGAAGGATTCCGAATCCACCAACAGCAACACCGGCTACAACTGCGAATAACGGGTTAGCACCCATTGCAATTGGAACAAGAGTAGCTGCGGCAACACCGCCCATGCTTCCGGAGATATCTCCAACTTCACGTAAGAATGCAATGCCAATCAGATCACCGGAAATATACTTATGAATTGCTTCAACAAGGAATGTTGCAACGGCTGCGTCTGCCATACCGCCCATTGCAAGAGATCCTTTTGGCATCTTCAGACTGAAAATAGAGAAGACTGCCAGAGTGACGAGTAGTAAACCTACACCAGATAAAATTGTTACCATACTTTGTACCTCACATTTCTTTGATTTGTTATTCTAATAACATCGCCATGTTTATTGATGAGATTAATATATAAGCATGGTTACAAAAAGTATCAAATGGTGTCAAAATACTATTAAAAATTTAACAAATCGCGATAACTTTGTGCATTATTGACAATAAGAGGCCAATGCATTCAAAAACTGCTTAATCCTTACATTGCCGTGTTTATCAGTCTTTCCACGTATAAAATCCATTTCCTTGCGAACCTGCTCAAAATTGTATAATGTGCTGGAATAGTCTACAAAAATTTCGTTACTATAATCTTCAAGACCAAGGTGAGCCAGGTTTACGAGGCCATTAAATGCTGTTCTTCGTATGCGCTGCTCCATAGATTTCGGTGTATCACAGAAGCGGCTGCACAGATCGCTAACTGTCAGTGAGTCAGCATGATCCTGGTGGTCGACCAGATATTTGACGATAGAAATGATATCTTTACTGCCAATATCCCCGATAATACCGATTCTTGTAAGGATCGTGCGAAGGGAATTCTCAATCTGCTCACTATTGTCAGGTACAGTCACAGTTGCAGGGCTGGTATCTTCCATAAAAATGTTTTGCATTTTGCGGACCATTCGTTTCATAGATAAGCCATCGGAAACTTTTTTGATGACAGCTTCTACTTCCACACTATTAATTGGTTTCTGGATAAAGAATTCAATCCCGGCTTCATAGGCAGAAGCAATCATATCTTTGGAGGACACTTGGGACAGCATGATATAAGATGCATCTGGTACTATTTTTCGAGCCTGTTTTACAAAGCTGATTCCATCCATCTCAGGCATGAGCAGATCTACAATTACAATATCCGGTTTAGCTGAAGGAAGATCTTCCAGTGCTTCAGCTGCATTATTAGCACTGCCGCAACATACCCCAAGTCCTCGTTCATTTATAATTAGTTTCAAAATGTTACAAATATTTTTGTCATCGTCTATAAAATAGAAAGACATCATTTTGACATTACCTCCAATTCATTTAAAGGAATGCAGATGGTAAAAGCTGTCCGACCCGGAATAGAGGTCAGACCAATCGTTCCATGTAATTCCCCTTCTACAAGATCTTGTACCAGATTCAGACCTAGTCCCCGGCTGACTTCCCCTGTCTGGAAATTAATCTTGGTTGAGAATCCAGTCTTAAATACTTCTCCTATGTATTCAGGAGGAATTCCAGGTCCGTCATCAGTAACGGTAAAAATAGCCTGCCCATCTTCGATGACCTCTGTGACAGAAAGATTAACTGTGTCAGTCTTCGAAGCTTCCAAAGCATTTACAAAAAGGTTACGGAAGATGGAAAGAAGGGCATAGTGACTGGAAGTATAGAAATTTTTCTGATATTCATAAGTAAGATTCAGTGTCTTTCCCTGTGATTCCGCCAGATTGGTAATGGAAGATTTTAAAAGGGAGAGCACTTCTTCCAGATACATACCGTCATTTTCCAGTTCCTGTTCCAGTGCTTCAGAAATTCCACGCATGATCAACAGATATTCTTTCTTTATCTCGTGAATATCTTTTGCAGTAGTAAGCGCAGAAGAGGCAAGGGCAGGATCGGCACCTGAGTCACGCAGTGTTTCAAAGAGCCGATAAGAATTATTCATAGTTTCTTCTATTAATGTAGTATTTTTCTTCATCCAGACAATTTCCCCATTGAGTTTGGAGAAGAGAAGTACCAGTTTCTGATAACGTTTTTCATGTTCTTTTTCAACTAAAAAGAGCCGGTATTTTTCAAAGAGCAACATGACAAGCCATGTGAGACAGGAACGCATAACAGCAGCCAGAAAGATTCCGGACTGCATGTGAAGCACAAGGGAACTGAGTTCCAGTCGTACGAGAAGCTCGATAAAGTTTGCCAAGTAGTCGATCAGAATCAGAGCTCCAAGTGTCAGGTTCCGCTTTTCATGAATAGCAGCCGACAAATGATCAAACCGTCTGATATACAGATGTAGAAGAAGTCCGTAGCAAAGATAGAAAGCTATCTCCGGCATATAGTGAGAAGGACTCGTCCAGTGTCCGCTAGTGATCCAGTAGACGATCATACGCATAGAAAATACACCGATTGCGGATAAAAATGTAACCGGAATCAGTGGAAAATTGGACATTAATAATCCACAAGCGGCCAAAATAACGACTGCAATAGATATTTTAAAGTTTGCTGTGAACCAGTTAATACTGAGCTGCGAAGTTAAAGCAATTGCGAAGCTGTAAAATATAGATTTTTTTAATATATCTTTCATAATATATACCACACCCTATACCTAATATAGTACAGGAAAAAAGAAGACTGCGCAAGTATTAAAAATACCCACGCAGCTTTTCAATAGCGCTCTTTTCGATTCTGGATACATAGGAGCGGGAGATGCCAAGAAGCTTTGCAATTTCGCGCTGTGTATATTCTTCTTCGTTATACAGACCATAGCGCATTTTTAAGACCAGACGTTCCCGGGTGGATAATTTAGACTCTACGTGTTGATATAATTTCAAAATATCATCTTTTTCCTCGATTTTCCGGTGGGCCTCCTGATCGTCTGTCTCAATTACATCGAAAAGCTGGATTTCGTTGCCTTCCCGGTCCGTGCCGATTGGTTCATAAAGGGAGACTTCCCGAGAAGTTTTTTTCCTGGCACGCAGATGCATCAGAATTTCATTTTCAATACAGCGTGCAGCGTAAGTTCCGAGACGTACGTTTTTTCCCGGATTAAATGTAACGACTGCTTTGATCAGCCCGATGGTGCCAATGGAAAGCAAATCTTCAGCTTCTTCTACATTTGCCTGATATTTTTTGACAATATGAGCTACGAGCCGGAGATTATGCTCAATCAGGATATGCTTGGCATTTAAGTCGCCCTCGATATATTTTTGTAGGTAATACTGTTCTTCAGAAGCAGTCAGGGGAAGGGGGAAAGATTTCAAGAAATGCACCTCGAGACAGATTTGATATAGTTTATGATGGAAAATGAAAATTTGTGCTTTTCCCATGTGGAAAAGTGTGCTATACTGATGCTACTTCAGACAGGAAATTCTTCCGTCTGCAGGAGATCTGTTGTATCGGGCGGTATCCGCCGGAGAATCCAACGATTTTGATTGAGATTGATTGTTATTAATTGTTACCTGATTATCGAAAAAATCTATGAGTGACTGAACATGAAAATGTGAAAAAAAGTATAGTTCAGTTAGAAATGAGGTGTATGAATGGCATTTAGTTCAATTGCGTCTGCCTGTGTTCAGGGACTTCACATTGAAGTGATCCATGCAGAATCAGATGTCAGTAATGGTCTTCCGATGTTCCATATGGTGGGCTATCTTTCGTCGGAAGTGAAGGAGGCTGCTGAGCGGGTGCGGACTGCGATCCGTAACAGTGGATTTTCGCTTCCACCTAAGAAAATCGTAGTAAATCTGTCGCCGGCAACGGTGAAAAAGAAAGGAGCATCTTATGATCTTCCAATCGCATTATCTGTATTAGAAGCTGTTGGCAATCTTCCGGCAAAAGCGCTGGAGAGAGTTCTTGTAGCCGGGGAACTTAGTCTGGACGGGAAAGTACGTGAAGTAGAGGGAGTTCTGCCAATCGTTCTGGAGGCAAAGATGCAGGGATTTCACACATGTATTTTGCCCGAAAAAAATGTAAGAGAAGGGCGTCTTGTTCCGGGAATTCGTATTATAGGTGCCGGGACATTGGAACAATTGTGCCGGGATTTAAATAAGAAGGAAGGGTTAGGGGGAAAAATATCAGAGACGAAAGCAATCACTGAGTTTAAACAGATATGGGAACCGGAGATGTTATATGATGTGGATTACAGTGATATCTGTGGACAGGATATGGTGAAGCGGGCGGTTGAAGTTGCAGTAGCGGGTGGTCATAATCTGTTGCTTGTAGGTCCGCCGGGAAGCGGAAAATCCATGGTGGCAAAGCGAATCCCGACCATCTTACCGCCGATGCAGTTGGAAGAGAGTATGGAGGTGACAAAGATTTACAGCGTGGCAGGGATGGTAGACCGGGAACATCCGTTGATTACAAAACGTCCATTTCGAAGTGTACATCATACGGTAACGAGAGCAGCACTTATTGGTGGTGGTGTGATACCGAATCCAGGGGAAATCAGTCTTGCACATGGAGGTGTCTTATTTCTAGATGAACTGGCGGAATTCCATAAGCCAGTGCTGGAAGTTTTAAGACAACCTCTGGAGGAACATAAAATCCGGATTTCCAGAAACAGTGGATGTTATGAGTATCCGGCTGATTTTATGTTGATTGCGGCAATGAATCCGTGTCCTTGTGGAAATTATCCGGATTTGAACAAATGTAATTGTACAAAAACGCAGATTCAAAAATATCTGGGTCATGTAAGCCAGCCTTTTTTAGATCGTATGGATTTATGCGTAGAAGCTTCAAGGGTAGAATACGGGGAATTACACAAGACTGGAAAAGAGGAAACATCAGCAGAAATACGTAACCGTGTCTGCACAGCGAGAAAAATCCAGGAGCAGCGTTATGAGGGGACCGATATCCGGACAAACTCCGGAATCGGAGTACGGCAGATGGAAGAATTTTGCCAAATTGGAGAAAAAGAAGAAAAACTGATGCGATGTGCATTTTCAACGATGAATCTGACTGCCCGGACTTATCATAAAGTATTGAAAGTCGCCAGAACGATCGCTGATCTGGACGGGGAAGAACAGATTGGATGCAGCCATCTGAAAGAGGCGCTTGGATACCGTATGCTGGATAAAAAATACTGGGGGAGGTAATGTGGGTGGTTTATGAATACTGGTTTGCCAGGATGAAAAATATCTCTGATAATAAGAAGAAAAAACTAAGAGAGGCATATGGCTCTGCAAAAGAGATATATTATATAGAAGAAACTCAACTCAGATTACAGAATTTCCTGACAAAAAAGGATATAGAACAGCTGAAAATGGCGAGAAAGCAGAAAGATTTAGAAGAAAAATATTATAATATGGAAGAAAAAGGAATTGATTTTGTACCGTATTTTCAAAAAACATATCCGAGACGGTTGTCGGAGCTTGACGGTGCACCGTATGCGCTTTATGTAAAAGGGAAACTGCCGGAAGAAGACCGGCCTTCGGTAGCGATTATCGGAGCAAGAAGATGTAGTAATTACGGGGAAGGACAGGCGCTGGAATATGGGAAATGTCTGGCATCAGCCGGGGTACAGATTATCAGTGGTCTTGCACTTGGGATTGACGGGGCCGGACAACGGGGTGCGCTAAATGGAGGGGGAACAACTTATGGCGTGTTAGGCTGCGGTGTGGACATTTGTTATCCGAGAGAAAATATCGGTCTGTATATGGATATTCAGAGAGAAGGAGGGATAATTTCGGAGCAAATACCAGGAGAACCACCTATGTCATATCATTTTCCACTGAGAAATCGTATCATCAGTGGATTGGCAGATGTAGTGCTTGTGATGGAAGCAAAAGAAAAAAGCGGATCTTTGATTACCACAGATATGGCACTGGAACAGGGGAGGGACGTATATGCTCTTCCAGGGCCTGTCACAAGTACTCTTAGTCAGGGGTGCCACAGGCTGATCAGACAAGGTGCGGGCATATTGATCTCGCCGGAAGAATTCCTGAAAGAACTGCAGATTGAGGTTTCTGAAAACTCTACAGAATTATTAAAAAATGAAAAAATGCTTGAAACAACAGAAAAAGTGGTGTATAGTTGTCTCGATTTGTTCCCCAGAAATGTAAGTGAGATTCAGGTGAAGACCGGGCTTGATGCACGGATTCTTATGGAGACACTTATGACGCTGGAGATGGAAGGATATATAAAAGAAACGGCAAAGAATTATTATGTCAGAATGTCAGATGTGAGATGAAACATTTGCATTTGAACGAAAATAGTGTACGGGAATTTGCCCGATACAGATAACATGGAGGTTAGATACAGATATGGCACGATATCTCGTGATAGTGGAGTCACCGGCAAAGGTGAAAACAATCAAAAAGTTTCTGGGAAGTAATTATGTGGTGGCTGCGTCAAATGGACATGTCAGAGATCTTCCGAAAAGTCAACTTGGTGTAGATGTGGAGAATGACTACGAACCGAAGTATATTACGATACGTGGAAAAGGTGAGATCCTTGCAAATCTCAGAAAAGAAGTGAAAAAAGCAGATAAAGTTTATCTCGCAACTGACCCGGACCGCGAAGGAGAGGCGATTTCCTGGCATCTGAGTAAAGCATTGAAACTGGAGGATAAGAAGGTTTATCGTATTAGCTTCAATGAGATCACCAAGAATGCGGTGAAGGCATCTCTTAAGACCCCGCGGGATATCGATATGGATCTGGTGGATGCACAGCAGGCGAGACGTGTGCTGGACCGTGTGGTTGGATACCGCATCAGTCCCCTCCTCTGGGCCAAAGTAAAGAGAGGTTTAAGTGCCGGTCGTGTGCAGTCTGTAGCGCTTCGCATTATAGCAGATCGTGAGGCGGAAATCGATGCATTTATTCCAGAGGAATACTGGACTCTGGATGCAGAGCTGAACGTAAAAGGTGAGAGAAAGCCTTTGATCGCGAAGTTCTACGGAACAGAGAAAGAGAAGATGACGATTGAGTCGAAAGAACACTTGAATAAGATTTTAAAGGAGCTTGATGGTGCGGACTATGAAGTGAGTGAGATCAAAAAAGGAGAGCGTACAAAAAAGGCACCGGTTCCATTTACGACAAGTACACTGCAGCAGGAAGCTTCCAAAGCTTTGAATTTTGCAACTTCCAAGACGATGCGTATTGCGCAGCAGCTTTATGAAGGAGTTGATGTCAAGGGAAGTGGAACCGTGGGTATTATCACATATCTTCGTACGGATTCTACCCGTATTTCCGAAGAGGCAGATGCGAATGTAAGAAGCTATATTGGAGAGCAGTATGGCAGTCAGTATGTGGCAGCAGAAGGCGCCAGGAAAAGTGGCAGTCAGAAGATTCAGGATGCTCATGAGGCAATTCGTCCGACGGATGTTACCCGCACTCCGGCTATGTTGAAGGATTCCTTGTCCCGTGACCAGTTCCGCCTGTATCAGCTGATCTGGAAACGTTTTGTTGCAAGCCGTATGATGCCTGCAGTTTATGAGACCACTTCTGTAAAAATCGCAGCAGGAAAATATCGTTTCAATGTTGCAACATCAAAGATTGCATTTGAAGGATTCCGTCTGATCTATACGGAGGCGGGAGAAGAAAAAGACGAGAAGGGTGTGCTTTTAAAGGGACTGGATGAGAACAGTGAACTTTCTCTGGAACAGTTTGACAGTAAGCAGCATTTTACACAGCCGCCGGCACACTACACAGAGGCGTCTCTTGTAAAGACTTTGGAGGAGCTGGGGATCGGACGCCCAAGTACTTATGCACCGACAATTACATTGATTATAAATAGAAGATACGTTGCGAAGGAAAATAAAAACCTTTATATGACAGAACTTGGAGAAGTTGTTAATAATATAATGATGCATTCATTCCCAAGTATTGTGGATGTCAGTTTTACGGCAAATATGGAAAGTCTTCTGGACGGCGTTGCGGAAGGAAAAGTCAGATGGAAGACGATTATTGAAAATTTCTATCCGGATTTGGACGCAGCCGTGAAAAAAGCGGAAGAAGAACTGGAAGAGGTAAAAATCGAGGACGAAGTAACGGATGTAATCTGTGAAGAATGTGGCAGAAACATGGTTATCAAATACGGTCCGCATGGAAAATTCCTGGCATGTCCGGGATTCCCGGAATGTCGGAATACAAAGCCATATCTGGAAAAGATTGGTGTAAAATGTCCGATGTGCGGAAAAGATGTAGTAATTCGCAAAACGAAGAAGGGAAGACGCTATTACGGTTGTGAAAATAATCCGGAATGTGAGTTCATGTCCTGGCAAAAACCGTCTGAAAAGAAGTGTCCTCAGTGTGGAAATTATATGGTAGAAAAAGGAAATAAACTTCTTTGCAGCAATGAACAATGTGGTTACACTGAAAGTATAAAAAAAGAGAAAGAAAATTAAGGAAATTTATTGAATAAGCGTGAATTGTATGATAATATACACTCATAGATGGAGGAATTGCATATGGGCGTACAATTATTAGATAAAACTAGAAAAATCAACAAATTACTACACAACAATAATTCGAGCAAGGTTGTATTTAATGACATTTGTGATGTCTTGACTGAGATACTGGAGTCAAATGTTCTGGTAGTCAGTAAAAAAGGAAAGGTGCTTGGAAAAAGCCGGTGCCTGAATGTACAGCCGATTGGAGAACTGATTGCCTGTGAGGTTGGCGAGCATATTGATGGTATGTTGAACGAGAGATTGCTTAGTATCTTATCAACAAAGGAGAATGTAAATCTTCAGACACTGGGATTTTCTGCTGAGGCAAGCGGAGGATATCAGGCAATCATCACGCCAATCAATATTGCAGGAGAGCGTCTCGGAACATTGTTCATTTACAAAGTAGATAAACCATATGAGATTGATGATATCATTCTCAGCGAGTATGGAACAACAGTTGTAGGACTGGAGATGCTCCGTTCTGTTAACGAAGAAAGTGCAGAGGAGACAAGAAAAGAACACATTGTACAGTCTGCGATCAGTACATTATCTTATTCAGAACTTGAAGCAATCATTCATATTTTTGATGAGCTGGATGGCTCAGAGGGAATTCTGGTTGCAAGTAAGATTGCAGACAGAGTTGGAATCACCCGTTCTGTAATTGTAAATGCTCTGCGCAAGTTTGAAAGTGCAGGCGTGATTGAATCTCGTTCATCAGGAATGAAAGGAACTTATATCAAAGTTGTAAATGATTATGTATTTACAGAACTGGAGCACATCAAGGAAGAAAAGAACAGAGGTTAAACTTTGAAAAATCGGAGGATGGACAACATGTATGAAGAGTGTCCGGCGCTGCTTCAGATGACGCGGACGTTTTTGGAAGATGGAGAAAAAGATGAAATCATTCATCATTGTAAAGTAATCCGGTATGATCCGGAAGAAGAGAACATATACTTAATTGCAGGAAAATCAGATATCACAAGTTTTTTGCTGGATGGAGTATATAGATGTACAATCAATAGTGAAAAAAAAGAAATCTGGTGCCAGGGCGTCATACGTGAAAGATACTGTAATAAAGTCGGAAAAGTCTTAGTATTTCGTGTACAAAACGGCTTTTATGAAAAAAATATAAACAAGATAAAATAAATAAAAGAGTGTTGACAAAAGAGAAAGAGAGTGCTATTTTATACCTAGAGTTTTTAATAGCACTCTCTTTTTATGAGTGCTAACAACATAAAAGAGATGTTAAAGCAAGGAGGAATAAATATGAAATTAGTACCATTAGGAGACAGAGTCGTATTGAAACAGATCGTGGCTGAGGAGACTACAAAGTCAGGAATCGTATTACCTGGACAGTCTAAAGAAAAACCACAGCAGGCAGAAGTTGTGGCAGTTGGACCAGGCGGAACTGTTGATGGAAAAGAAGTGAAGATGAACGTAACAGTAGGACAGCAGGTTATCTATTCTAAATATGCAGGAACATCTGTTGAGATTGAAGACGAAGAATATATTGTTGTGAAACAGGATGATATTTTAGCAATCATCGAATAAGGAATGTTTGTTAATTTTAAATATTTTGTGTGAAATCAGTAAAGTCTAATTTAGGAGGCAGTTTAATCATGGCAAAGGAAATTAAATACGGAGCAGAAGCAAGAGCAGCCCTGGAAGCAGGAGTAAATCAGTTAGCAGATACAGTAAGAGTGACACTTGGACCAAAAGGACGTAACGTAGTACTCGACAAATCATTTGGTGCACCACTGATTACAAATGATGGTGTTACAATCGCAAAAGAAATCGAGTTAGAAGATCCATTTGAGAATATGGGAGCTCAGATCATCAAAGAAGTTGCATCTAAAACAAATGATGTAGCAGGAGATGGTACAACAACAGCTACTGTACTTGCACAGGCTATGGTACATGAAGGAATGAAGAACCTGGCAGCAGGTGCTAACCCGATCATTCTCCGTAAAGGAATGCAGAAAGCTACAGATGCAGCCGTTGAGGCAATTAAGAATATGTCCAGCAAAGTTAACGGTAAAGACCAGATCGCTAAGGTTGCAGCTATTTCAGCAGCAAGCGAGGAAGTAGGCCAGATGGTAGCAGATGCTATGGAGAAGGTTTCTAACGATGGTGTTATCACAATCGAAGAATCTAAGACAATGAAAACAGAGCTTGACCTTGTAGAAGGAATGCAGTTCGATCGTGGATACATTTCTGCATATATGGCAACAGATATGGATAAGATGGAAGCTAATCTGGAGGATCCATATATTCTGATCACAGATAAGAAAATCAGCAACATTCAGGAAATCCTTCCAGTACTTGAGCAGATCGTTCAGTCAGGATCCAGACTCCTGATCATTGCAGAGGATGTTGAGGGTGAAGCCCTTACAACCCTGATCGTAAATAAACTGCGTGGAACATTCAATGTTGTTGCTGTAAAAGCACCTGGATATGGTGACAGAAGAAAAGAGATGCTCAAAGACATCGCTATTCTGACAGGTGGACAGGTAATTTCTGAGGAGCTTGGATTAGAGCTGAAAGATACTACTATGGATCAGCTTGGACGTGCAAAATCAGTCAAAGTACAGAAAGAGAATACAGTTATCGTAGACGGCTGTGGAGACAAAGATTCCATCCAGGCAAGAGTTGCTCAGATTAAAGCTCAGATTGAGGATACAACATCTGAATTCGATAAAGAAAAACTTCAGGAGAGACTTGCAAAACTGGCAGGCGGAGTTGCAGTAATCCGTGTCGGAGCAGCAACAGAAGTTGAGATGAAAGAAGCAAAACTTCGTATGGAAGATGCTCTGGCAGCAACAAGAGCAGCAGTAGAAGAAGGAATTATCTCTGGTGGCGGTTCTGCATATATCCATGCAGCAAAAGAAGTAGCAAAATATGCTGCAACACTGGAAGGTGATGAAAAGACAGGAGCTAATGTAGTTCTCAAAGCACTGGAGGCTCCATTATTCCACATTGCTGCAAATGCAGGACTGGAAGGCTCTGTTATTATCAATAAAGTATCTGAGTCTGAACCAGGCGTAGGATTTAACGCATTGACAGAAGAGTATGTAGATATGGTAGAGGCAGGAATCCTTGATCCGGCTAAAGTAACAAGAAGTGCACTTCAGAACGCAACAAGTGTAGCATCTACGCTTCTGACAACAGAGTCTTGTGTAGCGAACATCAAAGAAGATACTCCGGCAATGCCAGCAGGCGGCGGAGCAGGCATGGGAATGATGTAAGAATAGTGTATTAGCAATTCTAATAATCATAGATTAGTATTATGAAAACTCCCCCTTTAGGGAGTTTTCTTTTTAATACAATTTGTGGTAAAATAGAGAAAATGGTTGACAAATGCCGACTGTTTTTTGTATCATAGCTTTTAAATATTACAAAGGAAAGTGAGGATAATAATCATGGGAAAGATTATTGGAGAAGGTATTACATTTGATGATGTACTTTTAGTACCAGCTTATTCAGAAGTAATTCCGAATCAGGTTGATCTGTCAACATATCTGACAAAGAAGATCCACCTTAACATACCGATGATGAGTGCAGGTATGGATACGGTTACAGAGCATCGTATGGCAATTGCTATGGCTCGTCAGGGAGGAATCGGTATCATTCATAAGAATATGTCTATTGAGGCTCAGGCTGAAGAGGTAGACAGAGTAAAGCGTTCTGAGAATGGTGTTATTACAGATCCATTTTATCTTTCACCGGATCATACACTGGCAGATGCTAATGAATTAATGGCTAAATTCCGCATTTCAGGTGTGCCGATCACAGAGAACGGAAAGCTGGTCGGTATTATCACGAACCGCGATCTGAAATTTGAGGAAGATTTCTCAAAGAAGATCAAAGAGTCTATGACTTCTGAGGGGCTCATCACAGCACCGGAAGGAATTACACTGGAGGAAGCAAAACGGATCCTTGCAAAAGCAAGAAAAGAGAAACTTCCAATTGTAGATAAGGATTTTCACTTAAAAGGACTTATTACAATTAAAGATATTGAAAAACAGATCAAATACCCTCTTGCAGCAAAGGATTCACAGGGACGTCTTCTTTGTGGTGCTGCTATTGGTATTACAGCAAACTGTATTGAGAGAGCTCAGGAGCTTGTCAATGCAAAGGTTGATGTTGTTGTTCTTGATTCTGCACACGGACATTCAGCAAATGTTATCCGCACAGTGGATATGATTAAGTCTAAATTCCCGGATCTTCAGGTTATTGCTGGTAACGTTGCAACAGGAGCGGCTACAGAGGATCTGATCAAAGCAGGAGCTGATGCAGTTAAGGTTGGTATCGGACCTGGATCTATCTGTACAACACGTATCATCGCAGGTATCGGTGTGCCTCAGATTTCAGCAGTTATGGATTGCTATGAAGCAGCAGATAAATATGGAATTCCGATTATTGCTGATGGAGGAATCAAGTACTCAGGAGATATGACAAAGGCAATTGCAGCCGGAGCAAATGTATGTATGATGGGAAGTATCTTTGCAGGTTGTGACGAGAGCCCTGGAACATTTGAGTTATATCAGGGAAGAAAATACAAGGTTTACCGTGGTATGGGATCTATCTCCGCTATGGAGAACGGAAGTAAAGACCGTTACTTCCAGACAGATGCCAAGAAACTGGTACCGGAAGGTGTCGAAGGACGTGTTGCTTACAAGGGAAGCGTAGAAGATACTGTATTCCAGTTAATGGGAGGTCTTCGTTCCGGTATGGGTTACTGTGGAGCACCGACAATCGAAGATCTGAAGGAAAAAGGAAGATTTGTCAAGATTTCTTCTGCATCATTAAAAGAGAGTCACCCACATGACATCCACATCACAAAAGAAGCTCCGAACTACAGCGTAGACGAGTAAGATCAGTAATTCACTGGTGAGCTGCTTTTGCATTGAAAGATAGAATTTGTGGCTGAGTGAACAGCAGATAATAAAATTCATAAATTAATAAGAATTCATTCATAAAATGTTTCGCTGGAATATGTAGAATATATATCAGATGAGTGATGACTCCACCTCTATAGGTGGCGGGCAGCAAGAATGCCTGGGGCATTCTTGGATCAGAAAAAGGCGGGGCAAAGAACGTGCAGATGAAGAGGAACAGAAAAAGAAGAACTCCAAGCACGACAAAGAAGAAAAGAAAGACCCAGCGGAATATCCGGCTGGGTTTTCTTATTCTTGGAATTGTGCTAGTGGTCATGTTGATTATAAAAATAAATAATCCGGGATTTTTTTCCAATAAGTATTATGAGGTGGATACGAAAGCGGTGGATGCATCAAAGCCTGATATTGACGTGGAGCTTCTGACACCGAATCCATATTCCAGATCGCAGGAGAAGACAGACAAGATTACAGGGATTGTTATCCACTATACAGCTAATCCTGGAGCAACGGCTATAGGTAACCGGAATTATTTTGAAGGGTTAAAAGACAGTCACGAGACGAAAGCCAGCAGTAATTTCGTGGTGGGACTGAACGGAGAGATCGTGCAGTGTATTCCGACCTGGGAAGTGGCGTATGCATCGAATGACCGGAATTATGATACAGTATCCATCGAATGTTGCCATCCGGATGCGACTGGAAAGTTTAATGATGCGACTTATCGTTCTATGGTCCAACTGACAGCGTGGCTTTGTCTGAAGTTCAACCTGACAGAAGAAGATGTGATCCGCCACTATGATGTGACTGGGAAAATCTGTCCGAAATATTTTGTGGAAAATGAAGGCGCATGGGATCAGTTCCGGAAAGATGTAAAGTCAGCTATGGCGATGAACAAGAATCCGGAATAGGAATGAATAGAAAAAATAAGGCAGTTGCGAAATAAGATAATTGTTGGTATAATACACCCGATAAGACAGAAAAGAAGTGGATAAAGAGGCCACATTTGACACAGGAGTAATATACGATGAACGATTTGGAAATGTACAGAGAGAGTCTGGCGCTTTGTGATGATAAGATTATTGACGCACTTGTTGAAAGAAGTAAAATTGTAGAAAAAATCATGGCATATAAAGAGGAATATGGTATGCCGATTTTACAGCCGCAGCAGGAGGCAAAACAGGCCTTGAGACTGGAAGAAAAGCTGAATGATAATAAGTACAGAGAAGAGATTATGGATATCTTTGAATGTATCCGTATGAACAGCAAGAAGATCCAGGCAAGAAAGTTATTCGATTACAATATTGTAATGATCGGATTTATGGGAGCTGGAAAATCAACAGTGGCAGAGTATTTAAGTACCATGTTTGCTATGGAAGTTGTAGAGATGGATCAGGAAATTGTGAAAGAGGAAGGAATGAGTATTCCGGACATTTTTGCAACTTATGGCGAAGAATATTTCCGTAACTGTGAGACAGAACTCCTGAAGAAAATGCAGAGCCGCAAAAATGTACTCATTTCCTGCGGAGGCGGAGTTGTACTTCGAGAATGCAATGTAGAACAGATGAAGAAGAATGGAAGAGTCGTTCTTCTGACTGCCAGTCCGGAGGAAGTTTATGAGCGCGTGAAAGATTCCGATGACAGACCGGTTCTCGCAGGACGAAAGAATGTAAAAGGTATTGCAGAATTGATGGAGGCACGTCGTGAAAAATATGAGGCAGCAGCCGATATTATTGTCAATACGGATCACAAGACTGTTCTTCAGGTGTGTGAAGAGTTAGTACAGAGACTGACAGAAATGGATGGAGAGTAATGTTTGACAGATTTTTTCCGGATAGATATGTGGCTTCCACATATGTGATTGATTTTGAAAAATTATATGAAGAAGGATATCGTGGGCTGATCTTTGATATTGACAATACACTTGTACCGCATGGAGCACCGGCTGATGCGAGGGCAATCGCACTCTTTGACAGATTAAAAAAGATTGGATTTAAATGTTGTCTCATTTCCAATAATCAGGAGCCGCGTGTAAAGATGTTCAATGAGCCGATTCAAGTAGATTATGTGTACAATGCGCACAAGCCATCAACAAAGAATTACCGGAAGGCTATGGAGATTATGGGGACTGATGAGACAAACAGTGTGTTTATCGGAGATCAGTTATTTACGGATGTCTGGGGCGCAAAAAGAACGGGGATTTCCAATATTCTTGTGAAACCGATTCACCCAAAAGAAGAGATTCAGATTGTGCTGAAGAGATATTTGGAGAAGATTGTGTTGTATTTTTATGCAAGAAGCAAGAAACAGGCGAAAAAATAGTTGAAAAAAGGCACAATCTATTATAAAATGGTAAAAGTGAAAACGTATAAAGTGCCATTCGGGTGCGATTAAGGAGGATATATACAATGGCTGATGCTTATATTGAAAAAGGTACGACGTATGAGATCGACGGAAAGGTATATGAATGTCTGGAATTCTTACATGTAAAACCAGGTAAAGGTTCTGCTTTCGTCCGTACAAAACTGAAAGATGTTATCAACGGTGGTGTTGTTGAGAGAACATTTAACCCATCTAAAGATGTATTAAAGAAAGCATTTATCGAGAGAAAGACAATGCAGTATTCCTATGTTGACGGAAACCTGTATTACTTCATGGACAACGAGACATTCGAGCAGATTCCGGTTGATTCTGAGGATGTTGGAGATAGCCTGAAGTTCGTAAAAGAAGGAACAGACGTAACTCTGAAATCATATCAGGGTAAAGTATTTGCAATTGACCCACCGACAACTGTTGAGCTTCTGATCACAGAGTCTGAGCCGGGCGTAAAAGGTAACACAGCAACAGGTGCTACAAAACCGGCTATCGTTGAGACTGGTGCGCAGGTTATGGTTCCTCTGTTCGTTAATGAGGGAGAGGTCATCAAGATTGATACACGTTCCGGCGAGTATCTTTCAAGAGCATAAGTTTAAGGAAAACATAAGAAAAATAAACGACAAAAGCCTTGCATTTTTTGCAGGGCTTTTTTATAATTCTAATACCATAATATTTGAAACACAGAAACTGCTGCTGTCTGAGGAAAGGAGATATATGGATTATAAGCAGTTTTTAGAGACAGTAGAGAAAAAAGTAAGAGAGAACATGGGGGCACACATCAGAGTCAGCACACGTACCGTGAAGAAGAATAACGGAACCGAGCGGAGCGGGCTTCTGATTGAGGATGACAGTACGAATATTTCACCGACCATCTATCTGGAAGAATATTATCAACAGTTCCTTAGCGGCAAAGGAGTTGATAAGATTGCAAAAGAAGTGGCCGATTTGTATGAGGATTTGAAAGTTGACCGGCCGTGGGATGAGCAGAAGCTTGGAGAATACGATAAAATCAAGGAAAAAGTGATTTATCGTCTGATTGGTCGTGAGGCAAATGAAGAACTCCTCAAGGAAGTGCCATATGTGCCATATCTTGATCTGGCAATTATCTTTTGTGTACTTTTTGAAGCAGGAGATTATGGCATGGCGACAATGATGATCCGTAACCGGCATCTGAAACTGTGGCATGTGACAAAAGAGGACATTTATCATCAGGCAAGATATAATACATGGCATGAACTTCCGGGAGAATTTCTGACTATGAGTGATCTGATTGCGGAACTTACAGGAATAAAGGAGAAATGTCCGGAAGAACCTATGTATGTATTGACGAATCAGATTCGCAATTATGGAGCATCAGCAATTCTGTATCCAGACAGACTTGCAGGTATCAGTTTATGTCTTAAAGAGAATTTCTATGTGGTTCCAAGTAGTGTCCATGAGATGATCATAGTGCCGGAGAGTGCTTCGCCGGGACGGAGAATGCTGACAGAGATGTTAAGAGAAGTCAATGAGACACAGGTACCGGACGAAGATATTTTGTCAGATCATGTTTATTATTATGACAGAAAAGAACGGAGATTGCGATTATAAGAAAAGTGAAGAGCAGTCAATGCAAGTAGCGAAAGATAATCTAGGATATAGAAGAGTATTATGATTGATGTATGGGAGCGCCAGCGGTCAAGAATGCCGAAGGCGCTCTTGCTATTATGTTATAATGATTCGAATTGTGTAGAAAATTATCTCATGTATTTACTTTACTTTGTGAGATAAATGTGTTACTATTACAAAGTCAAATTGACCAGGCACCCGTAGCTCAGGGGATAGAGCACCGCCCTCCGGAGGCGGGAGCGGCGGTTCGAATCCGCCCGGGTGTGTATGAATAACGAGTACTGATGTGTGGAGGAGATCTATGAAGAGAAGGTGGATTGTCCTCCTGCTTCTTTTTATGACGATAGGAGCAGCGGGGTATGGATTTACCAGAGAAGAAGCACAGAAGGTACAAAAGACAAGTTCGTTGAAGATACAGGCTGTTTATCTGGAATGTGAATCGGAAGAGGCAAATCCGCTTTTGGAAGATGCAGTTTTGGAAGTGAATCGGGCAGTGGAAGAACACTTTGCGAAGATGCAGGAAGAGACAGGCTATGTAGAAGCTTATCATAATCTGCATGTGTATACAAAGGAAGGAAAAGATGCGGATACATATGTGACATTTGTGACATACGATATGAAAATCCGAGGGATTTATACAGAAGTACCAGGACTTGCAACATTTTATGCAAAAAAAGAAAAGGACAAGATGCAGGTAATCTCAGATCCAAAAGAGAGTGACGTACAGAGATACATTGCAAGACTTACGAAACACCAGGATGTTCAGAATCTGTTCCGGAAAGTGAATGAGGAGTATAATGGAGCACTTCAGTCCGATGCACTTTTGCGGGAGGCGTTGAGCGAATTGCAGAATGCATATGGAAGCACGGAAGATAACGGTTAAATATTTTAGAAATAGAGAAGTATGCTGTCAGAAGCATGCTTCTTTTTTAAATTTATAGATTTGACAAGATTTCATCACAATTCGAACACATTTAAACGATACAATCTATTACAGAAATGAAGGAAAGGAGATTATTGATATGGAAAATCAATATACTTATTATAAACCAGAACCTGATGACATGAATGGTATGAACGAGGAAACGCCAAAGCCAAAGAAGAACCGAAAGGTGCCAAAACCAGTGAAACTTGTATGCGCCGGAGTTGCATTTGGTCTTGTGGCAAGTGTAACATTCCAGACAGGAAATTATGTGGGAACAAAAGTGTTCGGCACAACAACTACAAACGGTAAGACTGCCAAGACAGCACAGACAGTGGATGGTGCGAAACTAACAACATCATCAAGCAGTACAGGAACTTCCGATGTTGCAACGATTGCAAAGAATGCAATGCCATCTATCGTATCTATTACGAATATGAGCGTTCAGGAAGTACAGAGTTTCTTCGGAGGAACACAGCAGCAGGAGAGTACAAGTGTCGGATCTGGTATTATTATCGGCCAGACAGATAGCGAACTTCTGATCCTTACAAATAATCATGTAGTGGAAGGTAATGAAAAGCTTACAGTTTCTTTTGTGGATAATGAAAGTGTTGAGGCTAATGTAAAAGGAACTGATTCCACAAAAGATCTTGCAGTTGTGGCTGTCAAGATCAGCGATGTGAAAGATTCTACTATGGATGAGATCGCAGTTGCGACAATGGGAGATTCCAGTAAGCTTGAGGTAGGTGAACAGGTCGTCGCAATCGGTAATGCACTTGGTTATGGACAGTCTGTAACATCAGGTATCGTATCTGCAACGGAGCGGACACTGGACGGTTATGAAGGAGGTACTCTGATTCAGACAGATGCAGCAATCAACCCTGGTAACAGTGGCGGAGCACTTTTGAACTCTAACGGTGAAGTTATTGGAATTAATACCGCAAAAGTTGCAACAGACAGTGTAGAAGGTATGGGCTATGCTATTCCAATTTCTGATGCAAGCGATACGATCCAGAATTTGATGAATCAGGAGACAAAGACAAAAGTGTCTGAGGCAGAACAAGGATATCTTGGAATCCAGGGTGTAGATGTCTCGGATGAAAGTGCCAAGATGTATAATATGCCTACTGGAGTTTATATTTCCGATGTCGTAAAGAATGGTGGAGCCCAGCAGGCAGGTCTGACAAAAGGCAGTGTTATTACAGGACTTGAGGGAACCACAATCAGTGATATGAATTCACTGAAAGAACAGCTTCAGTATTATCGTGTGGGTGATAAAGTCAAGGTAACAGTACAGGTTCCTGGAAATAATGGCGAATATACGGAAAAAACTGTCGAAGTAACACTTGGAAGTAAATCATAAAAATGATATAATTGTCCCCATAGGAGGGACAGGACTATGTATACATTTGATGAAATTGAAAAGACAGACAGCGAAATAGCAGATGCGATCAAGGCAGAGATGGAAAGACAGAACTCACACATCGAGCTGATCGCATCTGAAAACTGGGTAAGTAAAGCAGTCATGGCGGCCATGGGAAGTCCGCTGACGAACAAATATGCAGAGGGGTATCCGGGAAAGAGATATTATGGCGGCTGCCAGTGTGTAGATGTTGTAGAGAATCTTGCCAGAGACAGAGCGAAAGAGTTATTTGGCTGTGAGTATGCAAATGTTCAGCCACATTCAGGAGCACAGGCAAACCTGGCAGTATTTTTTGCAATGCTGGAGCCGGGAGATAAAGTAATGGGAATGAATCTGGATCACGGCGGACATCTGACACACGGCTCACCGGTCAATATTTCCGGAAAATATTTTAATATTGTGTCCTATGGTGTCAATGAAGAAGGCGTGATTGATTATGATAATGTAAGAGAGATCGCTTTGAGAGAAAGACCGAAGTTAATTGTCGCAGGAGCAAGTGCTTACGCGAGAACAATTGATTTTAAAAAATTCCGTGAGATTGCAGACGAAGCAGGCGCATATCTGATGGTAGATATGGCTCATATTGCAGGTCTTGTTGCAGCAGGACTGCATCCAAGCCCGATTCCATATGCTCATGTGACAACGACAACGACTCACAAGACTCTTCGTGGACCAAGAGGAGGTATGATCCTGTGTAACCAGGAGGCAGCAGATAAGTTCAACTTTAACAAAGCTGTATTCCCGGGAATACAAGGCGGACCATTGGAACATGTTATTGCTGGAAAAGCAGTATGCTTCAAAGAGGCATTACAGCCAGAGTTTAAAGAATATCAACAGCAGATTCTGAAAAATGCACAGGCACTCTGCAAAGGATTACAGTCCCGTGGCGTGAAAATCATTTCCGGAGGAACAGACAATCATCTGATGCTTGTAGATCTTCGCGATGAAGAGGTGACGGGAAAAGAGCTGGAGCGTCGTCTTGATGAAGCTCATATTACCTGCAACAAGAATACAATTCCGAACGATCCACGTTCACCATTTGTTACAAGTGGTGTAAGACTCGGAACACCAGCCGTTACAACAAGAGGCATGGTAGAAGAGGATATGGATGTGATTGCGGAAGGTATTGCACTTGTGATTAAGAGTGAGGATAATATTGAAAAAGTACGCGAGATGGTAAAAGGTCTGACTGACAAATATCCATTGATCTAAGAGATAGATAACAGGAGGTATTGATGATGAAGTGTCCAACATGTGGCGGACCATTGAAACCAAGCAAAAAAGATCCGGATTATCTGCTTTGCTATACATGTAAGAAAAAATTTAAAGTTCCACAGCATCAGGCGGAAGATGTGGCTCCGAAAACAGAGCGTATGTCTGCGAAGAAAGAGGCTGGTAGAAGAGATAGTGCGAAAAAAGATAGCGCAAGAAAAGAGAATGTAAAGAAGGAACATTCTGTAAAAGAACAGAAGTATTCCAATATTCCGCCAAAGGAAGTACGTGATAAGCGGGAACGTGAGATGAAAAAAGCGTATGATGACATGCTTTCTGTTGAGGAAGAGAAGGTGTCTAAAGCACCGATTATTATTCTTGCGATTGCAATTATCGTAGTGGCAGCAGTTATTGTGTATATGTTATTAAAGTAAGATGTAAAAGCTGAAAGTTTTCTTTAGGAGCCTTTCCTGAATTTTTTACAGAAACTGAGATTAATATTTTGTTATAGAAACTGAGAGTGTGGATGATCCACACTCTCATTATTATTTTGCAGGAGACTGCGTATACTTTCGGAAGGTATCGTTGGACATTTTTGGCTAATTGAATTAAGAATTAAGATTTAAGGTCAAATTCAGGATTAATTGCATAGAAGTTCTTACTATCCAAGTGATCCTGGATGATTCTGAGACTTTCGCCAAATCTTTGGTAATGTACGATTTCACGTTCTCTGAGAAAACGAATCGGATCGCAGACTTCAGGATCTTTTACAAGCCGTAAAATATTGTCATAAGTCGTTCGTGCTTTTTGCTCTGCTGCAAGGTCTTCATGTAGATCTGTGATAGGATCACCTTTTGATTGAAATGTTGTTGCGCTCCACGGTGTGCCGCTGGCTGCCTGAGGCCAAAGTGCTAACGTGTGGTCAACATAATATTGGTCGAATCCAGATTCCTTTAATTGTTCAGGTGTCAGGTCGCGGGTAAGCTGGTGCACAATGGCGCAGATCATCTCGAGATGGGCAAGTTCGTGAGTCCAAAAATGTTGTCGCTAATAGAAAAGCCCCTAAATACGCGGGATTCGGGGCTTGAGATTCAGTGTAAAAGTGGGATTATCTTTATCTCCCTTTTGGTTTCTTTTAGTTTTAGTATATTCTACGCTCTCTAAGAGCATCTTAAGAGCCTTGTTCCGGTCTTGGGCGGATAACTCCCAGTAGCAGGAGAGAAGCTCCTTACAGGAAGGAATAAAGTTCTCAACATTTGCTATTTTTTCTTTTTCATATTCCAGATCCTTTTTCAGAACTTCAATGTGTGCTTCGGATTCCTTGATACGTTTCTGCAGTTCATGAGAACGTTCCAGGAAGATTTCTGTCGTGTAGACTCCCTGTTCCAGCAGATCATACAAGTTTCCGTTTTGCTTCAATAACACATCATGATTGCTAATAGCGGAAGAGAGGAGTTGTTCTTTTTCCGGAACTTTGTTCTCAACTTCTAGTGTCGGGTCCAACTGGTATCCGGCTACCCAGTCAGACAGCGCCTGTATGACCTCACGTTCCACCAAATCGAGCGCAGAGCCAATGGTGGGACAATTCCTGGTATTACACTTTAAAACGTCATATGGGGCACCTCCGGGTGTTTTAGAGGCTGGTCTTCGCATCATCTTCTTACCGCAGCAGGAGCAGACAACAATGCCGGCAAGCGGATTTTTGATTCCGTAGGATTCCGGGAGCTTGTGAGAGTTCTTTCCAAGATGTGTCTGAGCTTCCAGAAATACATCATGGTCAATTAATCGTGGCTGCAGTCCCGGAGCAGTGAAATCATAATCACTGTGGGGACGTACTTTACTGACTGAGCCATTCTGGACCTGTTTCACAATTTTTCTTCGTCCAATACCAACTCTCTGGTCGTTGACAATGTTTCTTAGGATTCCCATGATACTACATTCTGTCCAGGTGTCCCCATTCCTTGGCTTGACTCCCCGGTTATCCAGATATCTGCAGATGTTGGTGACGCCAATCCGATCAGGACCGGTGTAGAGCTGGAAGATAAGTTTGACGACCGGAGCTTCTTCTGGATCCGGTGCAAGTACCCAGCCACGGGCATGCTCCAGCTTCACTCTCTGCCAACCGTAAGGCGCCTTATTGAATGGCCATTTACCTTCTTTGACAGCAGCAGTCACACCGGCACGCATTCGGCGTCGGATTGTCTTATATTCCCGCCGGCTCATGAAAAGTCCAAACTCGAAATACTCTTCATCGAATTCATTGTTCGGATTGTATGTTTTGGCCGGAGTTACAATCTGGGTGCCGGAATACTGGAATGCCCGTTGAACAATTCCCTGATCAATGGTATCACCTCTGGCCAGACGTTCGACCTCCATGACAACAACACCTTTCCAGCGTCCGGCTTCCACTTCTGATAAGAGTCTTTGCATCTCCGGCCTTGCAGAAATAGACTCGCCGGAGACGACCTCACGGTAGATACCGCCAATAGATAAGTTCATGCGCTTGGCGAGGTCAAGTAAAATCTGTTCATGCCGTTCCAGGACATCAACGCCCATAGCTTCCAGTGAGGCATCACTTCGGGATTTCCGGAGATAGATAAGATATTCTTCGTATTGCATATGTATCACCTTCCTTAGTATATATGTGCGACGTCGCACTAAAAATGAGTACAAAAATAACAGCCAGCAAAGAACAGATGTTCTGCTTGCGATAGCTGCCCGAAGATGATACACTAATTATTGAACGTACTGGTGTATCCTTCGGGGCATTAGTCTTTGAGCCGTCCTTGCGCCAACAGGGGCGGTTTTTATTTATAAATTAATGTTTATATAAAGTCTTTTTTGTACCATTATTAGTAGTTTCTACAGACTTTATGTCAAGTTCGTTTTGAATAATGCTTAAGTTAACAACACATAAATACGAGTGAATCCAACATACTAGATGAGCCTTTCCAATAGAACCATTTTGCATATAGTATATTTCTCCATGATACTTATTATCAGCGTTTATGCTATAGGCATTACTGGTTGCAAAATGCAAAACTAATGGGAATTTTGCATCTTTCCCGGTGGGGGTATACGGTGTGCATTCAAAAAATGAATAATACTGTGTATAGGTTTCATTTGCTATATCCAACACTTCCTTGGAAAAAGAAATATTTTCAACGGGAATTTTATAAGGAAGTTTTAAGTTTGCCAATGTAACTGCTCTTTCGATGAAAGAATTCATAAATTCGATATCTTTTAGTACGGTAGCCTGATTGATGGCGTTGATTAGCATGCGAGCCATTCTATAATCATAAAAAATGTCTTCAAATACAAATTGATCAATGTTGAATTTATTCATATCTATAGAAGATATTTTTTCTAATTTTTCTTTTTCTGTTGCTAAAATTTCAGCCTGTTTTAATCGATCGTATTTCTCATCGGGAGATTCTGCAAAGTAGGGACTGTCGTTATATTGAGCAATTTTTTCGTAACAAGCAGCACGCGTTTTTTCTGGAAATTTATGATAAAAACGATTTACATGCGACCGTAAAATTCCATCAATACCCCATATTTCTCCATTAATAATAAATTCTGTTTTGCACAGTGGAATTTGCTTGATGCTTTCAGCAGTGTCTATATCGTATTTCTTTTGATTTATGTAATAAAATCTTGGAAAAGTAGAGTACTGAGAAAGTATTTCTTCAAAATGATTTGGAATCTTTTCTTCAATTTTTGATTTTTGATTAATATGTAATATCTTATTTAATAAATTCATAATACTCCTTTTTAGTCATTTTTATAAATCTTCACCATATAAATAACGGTGTTCTGCAAGCTTGAATAAATCACAATTATCCATAATAAATTCTACACGCTTTTTATCTTGCTCCATTTGACGTTTTATTTTTTGTCTATCTCGTTGGAGACGTTTTATCCTGTCAAGGTATACTTGAGCGGGTTCTGGTTTAGGCAGTGAGGTGTGAGCAATGTATTCAATTTCTTGTACATCAGTTTTTTGAAAATCATCATTTTCAATATGCTTCATTGCGTGTTCGTATGCCTTTAGCTGAGACTCGCGATTAAGTCCAGCGTTTATAAAAATGGTGTAACTACCATCTTCATTGGGTACTACCATTTCATGACCTCTTTTATTAGGGAAGTCCATAACAATGACATTAACATCCGCAGTCGTCAATATCACCACGTTCCTTTCTTTTTAACGCAAGTGCCATATTATGTAATGCTTTTAAATCATCTGGTTCCATATCACGCTGTACGTCAAATAATGCTTTGAGTTCTTTGTTTTCAAATATTTCTTGCGCTACCTGAGCGGTTTCGTTATTCAGATAGTACTTTTCACTATCCGATTCATTGCCAGTCATCAAGTAATCTACGGATACATTAAAGTAGTCAGCTATCTTTTTTATTTTTGTAGTATTAGGAGTACTGTTTCCTAGTTTGCTGATGTAACCTTTTCCGAATCCAAGAGTTTCTTCTAGCTTGTTCATTGATATTCCATATTCTTTGCACAAGCTTTTAATACGTTCTTTCATAACTTTGGGCCCTTTCTGAAAAAATCGCAAAAATCTCTTGACATTCTGAATATATCGCGTATAATAAAATTACAAGTTCTGAAAAAATCGCAATAAACATCAGAATGACAATGTGCTGTTTTATTTGTTTGTGGTAATTCAAATTATAGGATATTTTCAGAAGATAGTCAATATATATTAGTGATTTTTTCAGAACTAATAATACAGGAGGTGAGATTTTGATTTACGATAACATCCGCAGGCGCGCAAAAGAGCGAGGCATTTCTATCAATAAGTTGGAGGAGGAAGCGAACGTTTCCACTGGCAGCATTTGTAAGTGGGGAAATGGAATAAGCCCAACAGTTAAAAATATCAAAAAAGTAGCTGATATTTTAGAGTGTACAGTTGACGAACTAATCAGTGATGTGGGAGGCGAGTAAAGTGGCTGAAACAGTAGAAAGAAAACCATTTAAATCAATTCATATTGATACAGAAAAAGGAATCTATTTATTGAATGGCGAGGAAGTACCGATGGTAAGCCGTATTGATTTGGAATTTAATAATGGAAAATGGTCGCTTCTTATCACAAGAGATGAACTGTATGTGCAGGAAGTGGGTGAGTAAAGTGGAGAAATACATCGAAGCATTAAAGGGAATTTCCTATTTTGAATGGATTAAGTTACGGGAAGGTATGGACAATGAATTTAACCGGTTAATCGGTGAATCCAAGAGGAAACTCGAACTCACCGATGTGGAGCGTGTGGAAAAGACTATCCGTTCACAATTTGGAGCATAGAAGCGAGGTGAGTAGAATGCAACGATTATGTCCAGCATGTTTTACAGAACTCACACAGGAAGCAAATTACTGTCCGATATGCGGAAAATGCATGAGAGATACCGTGGAGCAGATTAGTCAGTATATAGGAGAAGCGCCGATAACAACAGTAGTTGAAATAAAGGATTGTGCGATTCGCATTGGCATGAAGAAACAGAAAGGTGAGTAGATGAAACTGAGAAAGATAATTGGCTGGATACTTGTTTTTACACCAGCAGCATTAATAAGAGCTATAAGTATTTTGCCTGATGCAATTGGAATGATGATATTAATTTTTTTATTATTTCTTGGCGTATTCACAATTGTGCGAAAAGGATTGCATCTCATAGCAACAAGTACAAACCGCACCACATAATATGAAATAAGAATCACAGGAGGGCAGGAAGATGATTGTAGAGACAATGACCAACAATGGCTGTACCTGCCATATCTCCGACGATGCGTATCGGGATAAAACACCGGAAGAGGTGAACCGGATTGTCCGGAACTTCTCGGATTTCATTGTTGGGAGATTAAAGGACTTAAAGGATAAAACCGCTTAGGCGGTAGAAAGGAGGACAAGCTTGAGAAAGACACATGAGAGAGAATTAAGACCGGATACACCACATGCAGTACGACGCCTGGTCCATCAGCTCGAAAGAGAGCGTCAGGTACTCACATACAAGACCATGATAATTCCAATAGAGATTTTGATACTGGCGTGTGTGTTCATCAGAATGTGTATTTGGTCGATTTCATAAGAAGGAGGGAAGAACATGGACGATGTAAAAGAAATCTTATTCCGGCGTAGTGCGGAGCAGTGCAAGGTGTGTGAATCCATTCCATTTGACCAGATTGGACATCAAATCGAATATGAGAAGTTCAAGATGCTCCATGAGGTTATTGAGGAAGCTGACCTGGAGGACGAGTACCAGGAATGGAGACGGGCTTACGGATATGTATAGGAAGGTGGCGAGGATATGGAAGATAAACAGAAGATTCTGGACCTTTTGTTACCTGCTCTTCAGGCGACTCGTAATCTGGCTGATCTGGTAGAACTGGAGTACCGGGAAGACCGGGAGCTGGTGTATGCGAAGTTCAAGAGTGGAAGATATAAAATCATAGATTTAAGCACAGCTAAATCTGGATTAGATATGCTTGAAGAGGTAATCGCATGGATTGGTGTATAAAAATGAGCGCTCATATAAGCCGGCAAGCTTAAAGCGCTCAAGAAAAATAAGTCAATTACATTATAAGAAAATAGGAGAAATAAGTCAAATATGAAAACACTGAAAATCACGACAGATAACAAAATCTCTATTATTGATGTGAATCTTGATGATTACAGAGCTCTCCAACAGGAAATTGGAGGATACATTGAAACAGTACATACACAGATTATGTACGACTACTTTAAGGCGCCGGTCCTCATGTTGGTAGACGAGGAAGGATTAATTAAGAACCTTCCAGTCAATGCAGTGGCATCACATTTCTACGGGTATCAGAAGCATGGTTGTACTATTGCCGGCGATGCACTCTTTGCTATTTCGCTCGGCGAAAATATGACAGGATTTGGAGAACGGGATTCCGAGCAGTGGATGAATAAGATGCTGAATGATTTTCCGGTATTGGTGGCGGAGGAAAAGTAGCAAGATGGATGAATACGATTGGGCTGATCAGGAACGATTGGTGCGACAAGATGTAGAGGAGATAGAAAAGCAGATGAAGGAGGAGCAGGAACGTGGGAGAGAATAATACAGTCACTATTCCTACAGAGGAATACAGAAATCTTTTAGAGATTCAGGCCAGAGCGAACATTTTAAAAGATTATACAGCAGCAGAAGATTACTCAGTATCACGTGGCATAATAGCCAGAATATTAGGATTTGAATTAAATGAAGGAGAGGAAGATTAATATGTATAAAGAAAAAATCACAGAGCTTTTATTAAGCACCAATAGAGAAGGAATGGACAAGCTGGTTGAACACATGGAGGAAGGAGGATTCTTCACAGCTCCATGCAGCACAAGATACCATCTGTCAAAGGAAGGCGGACTTGCTGAGCATAGTCTTAATGTGTATGAAAATGCATTGAGGATTTCAGGCGGATTGGGCCGTCCGGAGGAGGTTCTGAGAGATTCTCTTATCATTGTATCATTACTTCATGACCTTGGAAAGATGGGACAGTTTGGAAAGGAGAATTATGTTCCGAACATGCTGAAAGGAAGAGCAACAAAAGTTAATCCGGATCCAGAACCAAAGCAGAGTGAGGCGCAGCCATATAAATCCAATCCAGACCTTCTATATGTAGACCATGAAGTAAGATCTATTGCAATTGCTTCCAGATTCATTGAACTTACGGAAGAGGAGCAGTTGGCAATTCTGTGGCATAACGGATTGTATGGACCGTTTAAATATGAGATTCAGGGAAATGAGACACCGTTGTATATGATTTTGCATTTTGCCGATTTATGGTCAGCAAGAGTGACAGAGGAGGAAGGAATTAATGAGTAAAGTTATTTGCATTGCCGGAGAATCAGGATCCGGAAAAACAACATCAATGAGAAATTTGGACCCGAAGTCCACCTATTATATCGATGCTGATAAAAAAGGTCTTTCTTGGAAAGGCTGGAGAAAGCAGTACAACAAGGAGAATAAAAATTATTTTGCGTGTGATGATGCGAGTGTGGTTCGTCAGTATATCAAGCGGATTGCAGAAGCTTGTCCGGGTGTCAAGGTAATTGTAGTAGATACAATTAATGGACTTATGGTTGCGGATGAGATGCGTCGAAGCAAAGAAAAAGGATATGACAAGTGGGTAGATCTTGCGGCCTGTGTTTGGGATTTGGTTTGCGAATGTTATACATACAGAGAGGATTTGACTATTGTATTCACAGCTCATACTCAGACAGATCACGATGAGAATGGTTATATGTTCACCCGGATCAAGACTTCTGGAAAGAAATTGGACAAGATTGTATTAGAGAGCAAGTTTACTACAGTATTGCTGAGTAAGTGCGTTGATGGTCAGTATAAGTTTGAAACCCAGGCGAATAACAGCACAGCAAAATCCCCGATGGGAGCATTTGAACAGATGGAGATTGACAATGACATTGTAGAAGTAATGAAAGCATTGGAGGATTATTAAGATGAGAAAACCGAATAATTTTGAAAACGTACAGGCTCAGGGAGAATTCACTCCCGTTGAGCTTGGAGGGCATAAGTTAATTATCAAGCAGGTAGAGGAACGAATGTCAAAGACAAACAAACCGATGATTGTTGTGTTCTTTGATTTTGCGCCGGGAGACAATCAGGCTGGATATTTTGCAGAATCATTTAAGAATGATATCCGCCCAGACAAGAAATGGTCGAACCAGGCAACGCATTATATTTTAACAGAAGACGAGAATGGAGACTGCAGCAGGTCATTCAAGACATTCCTGACTTGCGTGGAACATTCCAACAAGGGATTCGCAACGCAGTGGGGAGACAACTTTGGTCAGCAGTTCAAAGGAAAACTGGTTGGCGGTGTATACGGTCCTCAGATGGACTACTACGAAGGAAGAGAGCTGGAGAAGAGAGTGCTTCGTTGGTTCGTGAGTGTGGACAAGGTTGCTGATGCTGCAGTGCCTGATATGAGTGAAACAAGAGCGTACAAGAATCATATTAATGGGTATCCGCAGGGATCTACTCCTGCAGGAGATGGCTTCATGAATATTCCGGATGGAATTGATGAAGAACTCCCATTTAACTAGGAGTTGATAATATTGGATATTCAAATCGATACAAGAGAGAAGCAGCGTGCCATTCGCAAGATTATTAAGACATTTGATGATAATGGCGTGAAGCATTTCTCAAGCAAATTATTGGTCGGTGATTATATGAGTCTGGACAATCCCAGGCTCATTATTGACCGGAAGCAGAATCTGCAGGAGTTATGCGGGAATGTATGCCAGCAGCATGAGCGGTTTAAGAGAGAACTTCTTAAGGCAATTGATGCCGGTATACAGCTGGTAATCCTGGTGGAGCATGGAGCAGATATTAAGAGCCTGGAAGATGTGTGGTTTTGGGAGAATCCAAGAAAGCATGAAGTCCGGTGGCGTATGGTAAATGGTAAGCGAGAGAAGTATGTGGTATCAGCCAAGGCAGTTGACGGAAACCAGTTATATAAATCCTTGTGTACTATCCGTGATCGATACAATGTCCGGTTTGAATTTTGCGAAAAAAAAGATACCGGCAAAGAGATTATCCGGATCCTGTCAGGTGATGCCTATGACTAGTGAGGAAATCAAAGCAACATATAGCATGCGAGATATTCTGATCAAGTGTGGACTTCCTGCACCGAATCGTGCCGGTTTCTGCCATTGTCCATTTCATAAAGGTGACAGAGAGCCATCCATGAAAATTTACGATAAGGATTTTCACTGTTTTGCCTGCGGAGCTAACGGAGATATCTTTGATTTTGTCAGTAGATTTTATAATATTTCATTCAAAGATGCTTTCCGGATGCTCGGAGGCGATTATAAAAAAAACGATTCCTTCGCGTCAAATCTGGCAATATACCGGGCGAAAAAAGAAAGCGCGATGAAACGGAAGCAGGCAGAACGGGAGCGTCAGAGAAGAAAATTGGTATATGACTTGATTGGAATATACCGGGAATATATGAACCGGACGGAACCATTATCAGATGCCTGGTGTGATTGTTACAATGCAATGCAGATGATGATATATCGTGCGGATACGATGGAGGAAAGAGGGTGATTAAATGGAGCCTTTAGCAAGGCTGGATAGTAATAGCATACTTGATGAGAAGATTTTTCTGGAAATATTTGACCAGGAAGATGAAATAACAAAGGCTCGAATGATTCTCTCTCTAACAGATCGAGCTACAGAGCTTGGAGTTAAAAAGAAATTCGAAGAACTATTAAAAGCATACAAAAGAGTAGACAGGGAGACAAAACAGAGAGAGCGAAAGAAACCGATTACCATGCTGGATAAGTGGACCAATTTTGAAGGACCATATGACAACATGTTTTGCGGGGCATGGATTGCCGGAGAAGACGGCGTATATGCACAGAATGACAGTCAGGTGGACGCAGTTGCCTGTTATCACCCAATTCTGCCAGTGGAGCGAATGAAAAATCTTGAAACTGGTGAAGAACAGATTAAGATTGCCTACAAAAGAAATGGGCGATGGGATGAAATTATTGTTCCTAAAACAATGGTAACATCTGCCAGCAAGATTGTTTCTCTTTCCGGAAGAGGCATTTCTGTCACTTCGGAAAACGCGAAGCTGTTGGTACGTTTCTTGTCTGATGTGGAGAATATGAATGATAGCCACATTAATGTGCAGTATTCTACCAGTAAGCTTGGTTGGATTAAGGATCAATTCATTCCTTACGATACAGAGATTGTATTTGACGGAGACCAACGTTTCCGACAGACCTACGACAGTATCTCTGAACACGGGAACTGGAAGCTATGGCAGAGCCACATACAGAAGCTCCGGAAGACAGGAAGAGTGGAAATCAAATTTATGATGGCTGCATCATTTGCAAGTGTGCTTGTCAGCCTCCTTGGTGGACTTCCATTTATTTTAGACCTCTGGGGAGAGACCGAAGGCGGTAAGACAGTATCTTTAATGGTCGCAACATCAATCTGGGCGAATCCGGACGAATCTGCTTACATAGGAGATTTTAAGACAACAGAAGTAGCTTTGGAAGCAAAAGCGGATATGTTGAATCATTTGCCAGTGATCTTAGACGATACCAGTAAGACAAGTAGCCGGATCCGGGATAATTTCGAAGGTGTTGTATATGACCTGTGTTCTGGAAAAGGAAAAAGCAGATCCAACAAGGAACTTGGTATTAACAGAGAGAATCGCTGGAAGAATTGTATTCTGACCAATGGAGAACGTCCATTGAATTCTTATGTGTCGCAAGGTGGGGCAATTAACCGTATTTTGGAAGTAGAATGCAAGGATCACGTTTTTGTGGATCCACAGGAGACAGCAGAACTTGTTAAGAAACACTATGGACTTGCAGGAAAACGATATATAGAAATTTTGAAGAAGCTTGGAGTAGATGAAATACGGCGAATCCAAAAGGAGTTCCAGGCAAAGTTGCATGATGATGAGGCAATGCAGAAACAGAGTATGTCGCTGGCAATTCTTCTGACTGCAGATAAAATTGCGACAGATTATCTGTTTAAGGACGGAGAGTATATCACATTAGAAGAAGCTAAAGGCGTTCTGATCAACAGGAATGATCTAAGTGATAATGAGCGCTGCTATCGTTATCTGCAGGATAAGATTGCAATGAACCATCAGAGATTTGATGCTGAGACTAAAGTAGAAAAGTGGGGAATCTTGGAGAATGGATATGCCATTATATACAACCAGGCATTTAAAGAATTATGTAAGAGTGGTGGCTTTTCTGACAAAGCATTTCTTTCCTGGGCGGACAGACAGAGTCTGATTGAAACGCAAGGCGGACGTATGACAAAGGTAAAGAAAGTAGAAGGTAATCCGGTTCGATGCGTGTTTCTAAAACTAAATGACAAGCTTGACGAGTACGGTTTTGAGCCAGTGGAAGACATGGAAACGATTGAACAGGAGGAATTACCATTCAAATAAGGTTACCCGTTACCAATGTTACCAACACTTTTTTACGTCTATAGAGAAGTAATTATATATGCACATTGAATGAAAAACATTTCTCCTATACGGGAAATGTTGTGGTAACTCGGTAACTGAGCGTGTAAAAGTGGCGCGAATGCAATAAATACAGTACATAGACCAGTTTCCGATAAACGGTAACAAGTATAGAAAAATGGTAACAGATGGTAACAAAAGGAGCTTTTATGGAAGAACGTATTAAATCAATATATAACGAGTGTTGGAAGATATACAAACAGTATCTTGAAACACGAGACATGGCGGAATGGAATCGGAACATGCTGCAGGTGAAAGAGAAGTATGGTGGAAAGCCTGATGTGGTAAACCTGCTTCTGTGGCACAGTATAAATGTGCAGGCGCTGCATGACCGGAAAGAGGAGTAAATGTTATGGACGAGATTGAGAAAAAGGAAGAGTGGTATCTGAATATTGATTACCGGGAAGCAAAAGAGATTATCCGGAACAAGCTGCAGGGTATGACACAGAACTTTATCGGAATCGGATTTTATCTCAGACAGATTAAGGGGTCAGGAGGCTTCCGGAAAGATGGATATGAGAGCATCTACGAATTTGCCGAAGACCAGTACGGCATCAAGAGATCTACAGCAATCCGCTGGATGCAGATGAATGAGAAGTTCTCCCAGGGAGGATATAGCCCATTCCTGGATAGCGGTTATAAGAATTTCGGTAAGAGCCAACTCCAGGAAATGTTATATCTGGACAGTGAGCAGTTGGAAGAAGTGACCCCGGAAATGACAGTCCGGGAAATCAGAGAGATTCGAACACCGGATCTGGAACCCGAAGAGCAGCTTCCCGGTCGGATGAGCGTGGAAGATTTTCCGGAAGTTATGCCGGAGCAGGAAGAAAAGACAAAAGTAGAACTGCAGAAGCCGACAGAAGAAGTATGGGAATACTTAAATGCATTTGCAAGAGGATTTATAAAACTTCGCAAGAATTGGTTCCTGGAGAACTATCAGAACAGAGTTATGGATGTGACTACAAGTCCTATACTGATCAGACAGGAATTCTGTGAAGGGAGAAGCAGAACTCATTATTTTGAAATTAGAGAAAAATCAGCATTTATTAATCTCTTTGATGATTATATCCAGGTTTTTTCGGTAAATTGTGACTATCTGGGTGACTACGACTGGTTCTACCTGGCAGCAGCCATACAGTCCATGTGGAATGTAGTCGCAATAGAAGAGGCACAGCAGAAAAATGAGGAAGAACAGTCGAGTGAGGAAGTGTGCGACGTCGCACAATCGGAAAATACAGATTGCAAACCAGAACAGTCAAGCTGTCCTCCAGGACAGACAAGTTGTCCGAGAGAGAACTGGGGAACATCAGACGAGGATCAGTTGCAAGGCTGGAGAGAATGTGCAGCTTGCTGGAATCATTACAAGAAATTGCATGAGCATGATGAAGAGATTCCAAAAGAGGAAAATGTGGGAATTGAAATCCCTCAGGACATTATGGAAGAAGTAACAGAGCCTGTGGAGGATTATCAGGAGATTCCGGAAGAAAATGAACCGGTCATTGTGGAACAGCCAGAAGGTATTGCAATCGTTGATGTTCCATCAGAGCCAGAGTTGTACGAAGAAGTATCTGAGAAGACCGATATCGATATTGCCAGGGAAGAGAATCAGAAAGCTCAGATGTATCTGGAGATGGTTGAAAAAGAATTCAGTCAAAATGATATCAGAGTCCGGAAGCAGAAGATATTAGTTGCAGCACTGGCAGGATATATCCATGACCTGGATATGATATTGAATCCTCCGGAAGAACCGGAACAGCCGGAACTTCCAAAACTCAAGAATAATGACCAGCGGAAAGAATGGCTAAATAACTATAAAGACTGGGGATTATGGTATCGGGATGAAAACATAGATGTGAATTATTACAAGTATGATTTCGAAGATGGCAGCAGGCTGGTGGTAGCAGAGTATCCTCAGAGAGAACAAGGTTGGAAATGCGTGCCTCGCGATGAGCATTATTATCATCTATTGGAAAAAGGGAGAAGAAAAGCAGGTACCACAGATGAAATTTATGATCATCAGTATATACAGTATGCAGACAGTGAAACGTATTTGGTGGAATTCCTTAAGAATTTACAGAAGGGAGAGAAGTAGATGTTTACAGGAGTTAATTTTGAAAAAGCAATAGATTATTACAAGAAGGGTAAGGAAGTTATAGTACTTGATAGAAATTCACTTGGAAAGAATGAAAAATCTGGATACGATACATTTTCGTTTTCAGAGCTTGGAAAGAATTTGGATTTCCTGGTAGATGTTCCTGCAGTACCAAATCCGGAATTTGAACAGGCAGTACGGGAAATGGTAGAAGCTGGAGAAGATGATATATATCGCGATGAGTTAGATCCGGATGAAATCATACAAGACGAAACACGGGAAGGTCCCACCCCGACGGAGCCGGAAGAGCGGATGGAAAAAGAAACGGTAGATCTTCCGGCAGACAATACCAAGGAGAAAAAAGAGATAATCCGGAAGCTGGTAGAAGAGGGATACACCAATAACGAGATTTCTGATCAGACAGGCATTCCTTATGGAACAGTATATATGCATGCAAAGAAATTTCGGAAGAAGGGAAAGAAGCCGGTCGCAGATAATTCCGACCGCCATAAATGCAGGACATGCCAGTATCGCCACAGTGATGCAGGTGGTTGTGATTATTGCATCCACACCGGAAAAGAGCGAGGTTGTGATGTGGAAGTATGTGATAAGGCAGTGGCAGGAGAAAGATTGACGAAGAAATAAGGAGGCTGCAATGGACAAGAAAGAATATGACGAAATAGAAGAACAGGCAAACAGGTTACAGAGTGAAGCTGGTAGAAGATGCAATCAGCAAATAAAAGAAGTTAACAAATACCACGAAGGATACATTCAGGGAGTGGAAGACTTGCTGAAAGTTATAAGGAGGCGATAGACAGCTATGAGTAAAATTCCAAAAGAAATAGTAGACAAAATCGAGCAGAGAAATAAACTTAACGAAGAAATAGAGACATGGTGCAAAGAACATCTTGATATGGATGGAATGGATTCGGATTGCGCCGATATTACAGATCATCACATCGGCAAAGAGCAAGGAAATGATGAATGCAAAGAATGGAGCGAGCAGTGGTCAGGATATGAAGATGCCGAGGAAAAGGACAGGCTTGGTCAGTGGATTCCATGCAGTGAGAGGTTGCCAGAGAATAACACGGATGTAATTGTATGCTTTTACAGCGGAACAGTAACAGAGATGAGATATTGGGGAAATGGAATCTTTCAAGGAATCTATGAACATACGACAAAAGTAATTGTTGCCTGGATGCCGTTGCCGGAACCTTACAGAGAGGAAGAGTAGATGACGAAAGAGCAATATAAAAAATACGATAAAATCCAGGAAGAGTTGCAACCTGTGAAGTGGTTCTTGAACTGGTGTGGTGACAGGTATAAGGACAAAAGCGTAAGTAAATATAGATTTAGAATCATTACAAAAGCGAAACAGTTCTTTTTGTATAAAGATATTTATTTTGCAAGAGATAAAGAAGTTGAGATTCCCAAAGATTTACAAAAGCGAATTGTGGAAGTAATTGAGGACTGGGTAGATGAGAAAGAACAGGAATTGAAAAATATATAAGGCGGGAGAATGATGAATAATACAGAGCTTATAGAGCGTTTGGTGGAACTGGAACGCTCAATGGTTGAAAAAAGAGATGCTGATATAAAAGCGTTTGAGGAGAAACAAAAGCGAGAGCTTGCAGATTACGAGCTTAAGAAAACATGGGAATTAAACGGATATAGTCAGGCATTAGTAGATGTCACAGATATTTTGAGAGGAGAATCACAAAACGACGAAGGAGTTGAGGACGATGCTCATTAAATTAATATATAAAATCCTGAAAAAACTTATTGATAATTGCGATAAATTCTACTTGGAGGAAACAGATCCGGACGTGATAGAGGCGAAAGAACTTCTTGGTAGAGTGGAAAAAGCTATGAAAGCAAAAGGAGTTGATGCTAATGCACATCAGTAAAGACCAGCGCCTCGATGCTATATCAGGTCGTGACCAGATGGCAGAGCGTGAACCTTGTGAGCACGCGAAGAGGTTTATGAAGAGACCGGCGTATTATGGAGTGCTAGGATATCTGAGGCAGAAGAATATTGATACAGGGGAGGAGATAGGACGTGGAGCAGGAACAGAAGACAGAGAACGAATTGAAGAAGGAATACCTCAGGAGCTATAAGGATCATGTGAGAAGGGTCAACCGGATCTCGGAAGAAATCAAGGAGCTGCGTGAAATGATGATGTCCACGAAGGCGATTAATTATGACGGCATGCCTCATGGATCCGGAGGGCAGGGAGATCTGTCAGGAGAGGTGGCACGTATCCAGGGATTGATTGATGAACTCAAGAGAGAACGTGGACTGAGGATTATGACGTATCAGGACATTGCAAGGAGAATCAAGAAGCTTAGATCAAGGAATGAGGATGATGTATTGTTCTACCGGTATATCAAGGGTATGGAGTGGTATGAGATTGCAGAAACCATGAGTTATTCTGAGAGGCAGATTCACAGGATCCACGGAAAAGCATTGGCTCATTTCCAGCTTCCAGAAAAAGATGTCAGTGAATGTCAGTAGTACATGTGATATTATGATATCGTCGAAAGACGAACGGAAAGACAGAATTACTACGTTTTTCATTTTTGATTTCTCCTCAAGAAGACACGATTAAGGCACCTGATAGTGGGTGTCTTTTTCGTTGCGATAAAATAAACCAGAATTGAAGGTGGTGAAGTGGCTGGATATGAAAACATAAGAGATGCAAATAGTAGAAGAACTCCGGAAGAGCGCCGAGAGTTAGCAAAAAAAGCAGGTCAGGCAAGTGGTAAGGCGAGACGTAGGAAAGCAGCTCTCAGGGATACGATGAACAGGCTATTAACTATGCAGGTGGAAGTTGATGGTCTATCAGATATATTACGGTCAGATGGTGGTGAGAGCACTTACGAGGAAGTTATAGCAATGGCTATGATCCAGCAGGCGTCACTGGGAGATGTGAAAGCTTATCAAGCAATCATGAAGACCGTTGGCCAGACTGAGATGTCTGAGGCAGATTTGGAAGAACAGCGGATTCGTACAGATCGTGCGAAGAGAGCAAGAGATCAGGAAGTTGGAGATACGGATGATCAGGACGAGAATATCCGTGATTTTCTGAAAGCTATGAGACCAACACAGGAAGATTTAGATAATCTGTTTGCTGATGAAGTGGAGGAAGAGGAAGATGCCGAAGGTACAGAAGAAGCCAGCGAAGTTTAAGTTTTCCCCATTTTCTACTCAACAACAGAAACTTATGCACTGGTGGAGACCTCCACTGGTCAGCTCGCAATGCGATTTTGTGGTGGCGGACGGAGCCATCCGATCAGGAAAGACTATAGCCTGCATTATTGGCTTTCTCACTTGGTCGCAGGAGATGTTCGCAGGTCAGTCTTTTATTCTGGCTGGAAAGACAATGGGAGCGCTCAAAAAGAATGTAATTCGACCTATGCTACAGATTCTTGAAGCATGGGGGTGGCCGTACAATTATGTGCGCTCCGGAACGGATGCAAGGATTGAGATTGGCACGAACACCTATTACTTGTACGGAGCCAATACAGAAGCAGCACAGGACGCTCTGCAGGGACTTACTGCAGCAGGAGCTTATCTTGATGAGGCAGCATTGTTCCCGAAGAGTTTTGTAGATCAGGCAATCGGACGTTGTTCCGTGGAAGGTGCTAAGATCTGGATGAACTGCAATCCGGCAGGACCACACCATTATATCCGGGAAGAGTATATTCTCCAGGCAAAAAAGAAGAAAGTATATCATCTGCACTTCATGATGACAGATAACCTTACCCTATCTCCAAAGGTACTGGAGAGATACCGCAGAGCATGGCCGCATGGCAGTGTATTCTACAAGCGTTTTATTCTTGGAAAATGGGTTGCAGCGGACGGGCTTATCTATCAACAGTTTGCGGATCACACGAAAGATTATCTCGTTGACCGGAAGTGGCTTGAGGATAATCAGATTGCGTATGCAGTGATTGGAGTCGATTTCGGAGGCACGAAGTCGGCTCATTCCTTTACACTGACGGGATTCACAAAAGGGTTCAAGCAGGTGGTCGTATTGGATGAGTATTACTGCAAGAAGCGCATCAATCCAAAACAGCTTCAGGACGATTTTATTGATTTTGTCCGGAGAGCGCAATCGAAGTACAAAGTATATGAAGCATATTGTGACAGTGCAGAGCAGACATTGATATCCGGATTAGAGATGACTTGCATTCAGGAGCATGTAGTAATCGATATTAAGAATGCAATCAAAGGTCCGATTAATGACCGAATAGCATTCTACAACAGCCTGATAGCTCAGCACAGATGGAAAGTTATGAAGCATTGCACACATATCATTGCCGCATTTGAAGAGGCGGTATATGACGAAAAGAAAAAGAACATGGACGTGCGACTGGACGATGGTGAGATGAATGTTGACAGTCTGGACAGCACGGAATACAGCACTGAGAGTATACAGGACGAAATCATGTATATTGCAGCATAGGAGGTGGAAAACGTGAGAGATAGCACATATAAGAGAGTGAAAGAGTATCTGGTACAGAGAGGATATCCAGCAGTACCAGATGAAACATATGACCATATTGATGAATGGCTGGAGTGGTATCAGAACGACGTTGAGAAGTTCCACCACTATAAGCTATACAATGGAGCCGTAATGACGAACCAGGAGCGTTATAAGCTTGGAATGGCTAAAACAGTCTGTGAGGACTGGGCGAACTTATTGCTCAATGAGAAGGTGGCTATTAAAGCAGGAAAATACAGTAATCGTCTGGCAGAAATTTTAAACTACAATAATTTTCGAATACAAGGGAATCGGCTTATTGAAAAAGCTTTTGCGCTTGGCACAGGAGCTTTCGTGGAGTATCTAAATGCAGATGGTCAGGTGATTATTGATTATATTCGTGCCGATATGATATACCCACTGTCTTGGGATAATGGGGATATTACAGAGTGTGCGTTTGGAACAGCGAAGATGTTGAACGGAAAAGAAGTCATATATCTGCAGATGCACCGGTTCGGAAAGGTTGACGATGGAGAGAATAGCGACCAGTATTACATTGAAAATGTGTATATTGATGCGAAAAGCGGAAAAGAGGTTGAAGTTCCGGAGGATGTCGAAGAACTGGCATCTACAAAGAGCGCAGAGCCGTTATTCCAGATTATAACGCCGAATATCTGTAATAACATAGATTTGGACAGCCCGCTCGGAGTATCCGTATATGCGAACGGAATTGACGAGGTGAAAGGCTGTGACCTTATCTACGACAGCTACATGAACGAGTTCGTCTTAGGTCGAAAACGAATCATGGTGCCAATCAGCATGGCGAGAAGGCAGATGGAGGCGGATGGAATATCTTCTCCGACATTCGACCCAGATGATACGGTGTACTATTTACTCCCAGAAGATAAGAATGGAAATAATCAACTGACTGAAGTCGATATGTCAATTCGTGCGCAGGAGCATGAGCTTGGTATTCAGAAATCATTAGATCTGCTGAGCCTCAAGGTAGGCATGGGTGCTGGCAGGTACAAGTATGACTCTGGAGGAGTTAAGACCGCGACGGAGGTTATCTCAGACAAGTCAGATCTCTATCAGAATCGACAGAAGCACTGCATTGTGATAGCTGATGTAATTATCAATATGGTCCGTGCTGTATCGTTTCTTGATACTGGCGAAGCTATTGATGCGACAGTGGATTTTGACGATTCTATCATTGAGGATAGCAACTCACTCATTGATAAGAATGTTAAGCTTGTGAATGCAGGTCTTCGTTCCAAGCTTACTGCAATCATGGAGATTAACAAGTGCTCTGAACAGGAAGCTCAGGAAGAATTAGAGCGAATCAGGCAAGACAATCAAATTACAGGACAGGATATTGACTGGACAGGAGGAGATGGTGATGAATTGGACGAGGAGGACGATTCACCCGAAGAAAAAGAGGGTAAGGAGAATCAAGACCCCGATGATTCTAAGAGTGGCAAAACGCCTGTTCCAGGCGATAAGGAGTAGGTGGTAGTTTGTGAATATACTGGAGAACCAACAGCTTGCAGAACCTGTGGACGGCATCTATATTGATTTAGAGGCTCAAATATTACAGAACATTGCCAGACATCTGCGGGGGTGGGAGCAACCCATTGATACTGACAGGTGGCTGATGCAGAAGCTGGCTGAGATTGGAAAGCTTAATCAGGAAAATATCCGGCTGATTGCCAAGATGTCTGGATTAAGTCAGACTGCAACTGAAAGAATGCTGAATGAAGCAGCACAGGATGCTATCAACAATATGGAACCAGGACTCCGATACATGGCAAGGCGAGGGCTCGCTGAGGAAGCTGTACAGGTTGACAAGAGCAAGAACGTGAAGCGTGTAGTGCATAGCTTCCGAAAACAGGCGAAAGATACGCTGAATATGTGCAACACAGTCATGTTGTACAAGGCATCCGAGAAATACAAGGGTCTCGTCAGCAATATAGCGCAGGAGGCATGGAACATTCTGAACAGTGGCGCTGCAGGAGTAGTGAGTGGTGTTGAGGCAAGACAGCAGGCGGTTAGACGGTGCATCAGACGGCTGAATGATAAGGGAATTCCGGCGTTCGTAGATAAGCGAGGGCGGGAGTGGACTCCAGAGGCTTATGTGAATATGGCTATGAGGAATACGGCTAAAAGTACAGCCGAGGAAGTTCAGGATGCCAGGATACAAGATGCAGGATGCCATTTGATTCAGATTGACAGTCATTCCGGTGCGCGCCCCAAATGTGCAAAAGACCAGGGCAAGATATTTGATTTGAATAACGGGAGTGGTTACACGGAAGATTTGCATGGTAAGAAGATTCGATACTATCCTTGGAATTCGTCCAGTTACGGTGAACCGGATGGGATTCTGGGAATTAATTGCAGACACCATAAATGGCCATTCGTTCCGGGAGTAAATGTGCAGAGGTATTTTCCAACAGAGGATATGGATGCAAATGATAAGCTGTATAAGCAGACACAGGTGCAGAGAGCTCTTGAGAGGGAAGTGCGAAAGCAGAAACGGGAATGCATAATGCTGGACGCGGCAGGAGATCAGGAGGGGTTCAAGGAAGCTTCTGTAAAGCTCAAGCGGACAGAGAATAAGCTAAAGTATTACGTGAAAGATACGCCCGGATTACACCGCAGGACTGACAGGGAACAGATTGTAGGGTTTGATAAGAGATTATCTGCAGAAGCTGTGGCGAAGAATAAGAAAGTACAAAAAGAAGTTGCTTTAAAGATAAGAAATGATAAAATAAAAGAAGAACTAACAGAAGCAAAAATAAGAGGTGTTCCAAGAATTAATCCGGATAAGATAGATGTTTCGGAGTTCTCGTTTGATGCTGGACATATAAATGCAGAAAGAGAACATAGTGTTTCCAGAGAAGAGGCAGAAAGATTTATAAAAGAAGCGGATATTTCTCTTACTCGCTGGAATGGAAGATTTGTAAACTATTACGGACCTAATGGAGCCGTATACGTTGATACAGAAAATAATAATATTCGAACAGCATTTAAGAAAGAACAATTCGATGAACAAACACTAAAAATCAGGGAGGTGGCAGAAAAATATGGCATCAAAAAAGATTAAATGTCCGTTATTGGGGACTGAAATTGAAGATGGGATATGCTTTGATATCCATATGAATGTTGAAGGACTGGCACCTGATTGGACAATTCCGGAAGCGGTGCGGAAAGTCACTGGTTATAAGGAAATCTGTTTAAAATGTCCTAATCATAGGGAAGATTAACGCCACTGATCAGAAATGGTTGGTGGTATTTTTATACGCATTTTCAGGAGGCAATAATGTATATACCAAAAGTAGTCAAAATTTTGTACAAAAACTATAAAGTTGAAGAGCGGGCGGATTTACATGAAGGTAATGAAGAGTTACTTGGACAGATTCAATATTTGGAAGAAAAGATTTTGCTCAGAGAGGGAACATCCGAACAACAAAAAAAGGCAACTCTTTGTCATGAGATAATTCATGGGTTAGATGATATGTATTGCATCGGTCTAAAAGAAAAGCAGGTTGAGAAGTTGGGAAATGCTCTGTATATGTTGATTTTAGATAATTCTGAAATGTTTGGGGAGGGGTGATGCTATTGATTGCAATAAATATTACCAGAACCGGTCTTACAGTGGATGGCCATGCAGGATATGCAAAAACTGGAAATGATATCATTTGTGCTGCCGTATCAGCATTAACACAGGGACTTGTACATTCGCTCAAAGCGCTTACAGATGACGAGATCTCTTACCACATTGCTGACGGGCATATTGATATAGAATATAAGGATTTATCAGAAAATGGGTGCCTTCTGGTAGATTCTTTTTTTATTGCTGTAAGTGACATACAGAGAACTTATGGTACTGAATACGTACAAGCTGTGGCTGCCGACGGGCGTTAAGCGGAGAAATGGAGGATATATCATGAAGAACATGAACATGAAGAAAAGATACTGGACAATGAATCTGCAGGTTTTTGCCGGAGACGGAGGAGATGATGATCCGGGAGATGAAGGCGGAGATGATGATGAGCCAGGAGACGATGATGACGACAGCGATGACGATGATGATCCGGAAGAGAATGAAAAGAAATTCTCCCAGAAGGATGTAGATGATGCCGTCAAGAAACGTCTTGCCAGAGAAAAAAGAAAATGGCAGAGAGAACAGCAGAAAAAGGCTGGAAAGAAACCGAACGGTAAGGTCAAGACCGGAGAGAATAGCGAGAAAGAAGATGATGATACTGAAACACAGGAGCTCCGTGATAAGGCTGCCAAGGCAGATGAGATGGAGATGAAATGGACATGCCTGGAGCATGACGTGGATAAGGCTTGTGTGGATGATGTTCTTGCACTGGCCAGAGTGCACATGGCTAAAGATGAGGATATGGATATCGAGGACGCTATCGACGAGGTATTGAAGAAATACCCACAGTTCAAAGAATCTTCCAAGGATAAAGACGAGGAGGATGATGAAGAAGAATCAAGAAGCAAGTCCTGGGGACAGAGACAGAATGGCCGCAGAAAGGAAATGTCTGGTGTTGAGGCGGCGTTCTATTCAAAGAACCCAGGATTAAAAGATGATTAAGGAGTGATAATAGTATGAAATTTATGATGTATTTACAGCTTTTTGCACACGCACACCAGGAGCGCTGGTCTTCACTGGTGGACAAAAAGCTCAGACAGACTCTTGTTACAAGAGATAACTATATTTTTAACACTAACTACGAAGGAAATCCAAAAGCCGGAAAGGTTAAGATTCCGGTAAGAGACACGGAAGTAGCGGTCAAGGATTATGACAAAGCTACAGGAGTTGACCTGGACAAGGGTTCGACTGGATATATTGATCTGGACATCGACCAGGACAAAGCAGTCAATGAGCTGATTGACGGATATGATGCCACAGCAGTTCCGGATAATCTGGTTGCAGATCGCTTGGATTCAGCTGGATACGCACTTGCATTGGAGATGGATAAGAAATCTATCAATATGTTGGAGACAACGGAAGGTATTAAAGTGTGTGCAACAAAAACAGCTGCTACAGATGCAAATGCATACAAACATGTGCTTGATGCTAAGACCTATCTGACACGAATTGGTGTTCCGACAGATGGACGATGGATGATTTGCTCTCCAGAGTTCATGGCGGTGCTGATGATGGACGACCACTTTATTCGCCAGGGAGATCTCTCTCAGAGAATGAAAGAGGCAGGTGCAACAGGAGCAATTGCTGGATTCGCACTGTATGAGTCTGGAAACACAATGGTTGATGATACCAAAACCGTTGCATCTAAGAAGACTACAACTGAATTTATTGCCGGTCACCCGAATTGGTGCCATCGTGTGCAGGAGTGGGGTGTGGATGTCCATATTCAGGATCTTGGTGGATCTGGAAAATATATCGGAGCTTCTGCAGTACAGGGTCGTAAGATCTACGGTATGAAGATCTCAAAACCACAGACCGTATATGTGAAGCGTACAGAGGCGTAAGGAGCTGATTTGAATGTATGTGGATGAAACATATTACAATGATGTATTCAAAGGGGAGCCGGTAGAATCTGCCGGTTTCTCTGTATTGTGTCAACGAGCCGGAGAGATTGTTGAGGAGCTGACGTTATACAGGCTTACAGAAGAGGGCTTCCCTATGATGTCGGAAATGACGCAGAAGCTTGTGAAGAATGCGGTGTGCGCACAGATTGAATATCTGGACGCGAACGGTGGGGCAGAGATGGATATGGGAAATGGAATGTCAGGAGCAACACTTGGCAAGTTTTCATACTCTGGAACATCTTCTGGCAACGGATCCACGGAACAGTCCATATTTTCGCCGAGGGCGGAAAGAATCTTGTGGCCGACTGGTCTGACTTATCGAGGAGGGAGCTGTTGATGAGACCGATTCCGAAAAGACTGTTGATTCACACAGCCACCCTGTATCAGCGAGTCAATGTGGATAAGTGGGGAAAGGGCGAACTGAATGAAGGACAGGAACTGTCTAATATCCGGATAGAGCCATCCAAACAGATTATCCGGGATAAGAATAATGCAGAGGTACAGTTGGCTGCTACGCTTTTCTATGACTGTCGCAACAGCAGACCTTCTGATGTTTCTTTTGAAGTTGATCAAGTAGTTGATTTCAACGGTCAGAAGCACCAGATAAAAACGGTAGAGCCTCTGTATGATAATTCAAAACTGCATCATTATGAGATAGGGATGGTGAGATATGGCAAAGATTAAGACCCGGGTTACATTGCGAACACCACAGGCAGCTGCATTAATAAAGGCAGCGAGTAACGAGGCACTGACTGATATGGGATTACAGGCGTTACAAGATGCATCAAAACATGTGCCGCATGATGTGGGAACACTTGAAGATAGCGGATTAACCAATAGCGATAAAAAGGCCGCAGGCGGTAAATTTATGATGCGCTGGCATACTCCATACGCACAGTATCTCTGGAATGGAGATGTGATGTACGGAAATCCAACGGAAAGGCGATATGGTCCGCAAAAGATTTCATTTACATCTGCCCTTGCGCATGAGGAATGGGCGAAATATGCAAGAGAGGTATACGGCGAACAGTGGAAGCAAGTGTATCAAGCGGCGCTAAAAAGGAGGCTTAAGTGATGCTGACAGAATTATTAGAACTAATTGCAGACACAGCAGAGAAGAACTGCAATCTCGGCACGGAGATTTCCCTGGAAGAGCTTCCGAAAGATGGAGGCATATATGCTGAACTTGGTGAAGGATTCACGGAGTCTGTCAGTTACAACAAGCAGGAAGTCAAGATGATCCCGGTATTATTCCTGTGCCGGCATGCAGATCAGAAACGCTGCTTGGAACAACTGTGCGAGATTGCCGGATACCTGCAGGGATTAAAGAAGTATCCACAAGGAAAGACATTTTCGTGGCTGGACACAACAGTAGCAAAGGAACCAAGTAAGATAGGGCGAGATGGGGACGGGGTGTATCATTATTCCTGCATCTTGAACTGTAAGATATATTGTTAAGAAAGGGTGATATTATGAAGAACATGGATTTACAGATATTCGCGGAGCCAAATGTCCCAAGTAATCCGATTACTCCGGAAATCAACTATGAGACAGAGGCATTCATCAACACGTCTCCGGCAGAAGGACAGCCTACTTGGGCGTCGCTTGCGAATTTGACAACAAATATGGCGCAGAGCTTAAATGAGGTCATTCAACAGCTTACTTATTACGCCGACAAAGGCTGGGGATCCAGTGAGGTAACAGGTGCACAGCTTACATTAACGCTGACAGGCTCAGTGAAGCCAGGTGATGATGCGTGTGATTATATTTTGAGTGATGATGTGATGTACGGACTTGGCGAGAAGAGAAAGACACACATGAAGATTCAGAAGGGCAAGAAAGTAATTATCTGGCCAATTACGTTGGCAAATATTACTCCGGCTTATGGAGATGCGAACAATATTAATTCACTGACTGTGACCATTCATGGTAATGGACGTCCGTCAATTGGTATAACAGCATAGGGAGGGCATAGCTCTCCCTTTTTAGGAGGTAAAGATCATGGCATATCAGGCAAAACGAAACAAAAGATTTGAGGAAGACTTCGAACTGGTAGATGAAAATGGCGTTGTGCAGCATACATTGAAAGTATCCTTGGATGCAGATGATATGGTCGCAAAGATTAATCGGAAATACACGGCACTGGTCAGAGCGCTTTCAGATGTGCAGGAAATCAAAAGAAAAGAAGCCAGCAACGAACAGTTAAGTAATGCGGTCGAGGTGCTTGGAAGAGCAGAAATTGACATGTTTGAAGCTGTATTTGGAGCAGATGGGACAGAGACCATTCAGCAGTTCTACAAAGACCGCTATATGGAAATGGCGAAGGAAATTATTCCATTCATTACAAATTGCGTGATTCCAAGGCTGGCGGAAATCAAGGCAGAGAATAAGAAAGCATTGGTGAGTCAGTACAATCGTGCCAAAAAGAGACGGAGATTCTGGTAATGGGAGTCCTGACAGAGATTCCGTCCTATCGTATTTGCACAGACAAAGGGAGATTTGACATCAACCCGGCTTTTGATATTATCCTTGAGGTACAGAGGCTGTACAAAGAGGAATCGCTGACGGATTACGAAAAGATTCAACAGGCGTTGAACATGTTGGTTCGAAACAGGTGGAATCTCAGGTTATTGAACCCGGCAGAACAGTTGAAGCTCATGCAGGATATCACAAGCAGATATATTGAAGCGGAAAAGCGCCCACAGATTAAGAAGAGTCCAGTTCCGGTATTAGATTTCGAACGGGATGGAGATTACATCTACGCTTCGTTCATGCAGGCGTACCAGATCGATCTGATTGACGAGCAGGGAAAATTACCTTGGAAAAAGTTCTTGTATCTGTTCAATGGATTGCCGGCTGATACAAAAATCAAACAGATTATGCGGATCAGGCAGATGCCGGTTCCGGAATATAACGGCAAGAATTCAAAAGAGATACAGGAAATCAATGAGATGAAATCTTATTATGCTCTTCCGGTGCAAGGCGGAGGAGGACAGTCTGGATTAGATCTATTGTTCCATACATTGGAGGGAATGGCAAAGAGATGATAGCAGACGGAAAGAATATTAAAAAGGTAGAGTGTCCACATTGCGGACATAAACAGAACATATTTTACAAAACAGGAGCCAGTTGCAGAGGGCTCTTTTTTAAGTGCAAAAATCCAGACTGCAGGAAGGAATTTGAAATAAGACTATAACAGCCATTGTGCCACTGTGCCGGCGAATGAATAAAGGCAGGTGGGACAGGTGTCCAAGAACAGTGGCGGAGAAGTTACTTATGAAATTGTAGCTGATGACAGTCAACTTGAGTCAGATCTTAATGAGGCTGGGAAAAAGGTTGAAAAATCAGCCAAGAAGACAGCGAAGAAATCGGAAGATGCGGAAAAGGAAAGCGCTGAGGTAAAAAAATCTGTAAAAGAGGACGTTACCAAGAAGAATGAGCAGGAAAATGACAAACAGGAAAAAGATGATGATGATTCGTATCAGAACCGCGAGGAGTCCGCCAAGTCGCATGGATCCAAGCTATCATCTATAGCATCAGGAACAGCCAAGGCTATTGGAGCGGGTATGCTTGCGGCAGGGACGGCAATTGCAGGCGTCAGTGTTGCTGCTGTGAAAAGCGCGAATGATATCGACCAGGCAATGAACCAATACATTGCCAGTACTGGAAAAAGTACCGAGGAAACAGAACGGTATAAAAAGGTCATGGAGGATATCTACACCAATAATTACGGGGATTCCTTCGAAGACATCGGGGAGGCAATGGCATCAATCACTCAGAATCTCGGTGATCTTGATGATGCGTCACTGCAGAATGTAACCGAATCAGCGTTCGCATTGCGTGATACGTTCGGATACGAAATACCGGAGTCAACCAGAGCTGCCAAGGCTATGATGGATAATTTGGGTACATCTGGCGAAGAGGCAATGAATCTCATTGCTGCAGGTGCTCAGAATGGACTTGATTATTCCGGAGAGCTTCTCGATAGTATCTCAGAGTATTCTGTACAGTTCGCAAAAGTTGGACTGGACGCTGATGATATGTTCAAGGTATTCCAAAAGGGCGCGGAATCCGGAGCTTTTAACCTGGACAAGGTTGGTGATGCAGTCAAAGAGTTCTCTATCCGTGCCATTGATGGCTCTGATACGACAGTTGACGGATTTAAGCGCATTGGTCTTAATGCCGATGAGATGGCAGCGAAATTCTCTGCCGGAGGCGATACCGCAAAGCAGGCATTTCAGGAGACCATTGCAGCGCTTGCGTCTATGGAAGACCCATTGGAACAGAATACAGCAGGTGTTGATCTGTTCGGTACTATGTGGGAGGATCTTGGTCCTGAAGCCGTTACAGCATTAGCAAGCATTGAAGATGGTGCTTATGATACTGCAGGAGCGATGCAGCAGATCAAGGACATCAAATACGATGATATCGGTTCCGTATTTGAGGGATTAAAAAGAAGTCTCGAAGTATTAATCGTCCCATTAGGTGAGCAGTTGATTCCGCTTTTGGCGGAGTTGATTGATGATACGCTGCCATTATTGGAAGATGCTCTTCCACCGATTGTTGATGCCATATCAGATGTAATCGAAGCATTACAGCCAGCTATTGAGGACGTTCTTCCGGTACTGATGGACTCTCTTGCAGATATCGGAGAACCTCTTATGGATCTCGTGAATGAGATTCTCCCAGTGTTACTGAGTGCGATTAATGATATCTTACCGTTAGCAGCGCAATTGGTTGGAGAAATCCTGCCGGTTATTACGAATCTGCTGAGTACGCTGCTTCCGCCGTTGGTGGAAATAATCAGCGCGTTATTGCCGCCACTCATTGAGTTGGTATCGGCATTGATGCCGATTTGCGAGTCGTTAATAGGTGTGCTTCAGCCGATTCTTGATTTATTTACAAGTCTTTTAACACCGATTGTAAATCTGATATCTCAAGGATTGACTCCGCTGGTAAATGCAATTACGCCAGTAATACAAATTATTTCCAGTCTGCTGATTCCGATTTTAAACAGCCTTGGAAGCGTGTTTTCCAGCGTGTTGTCTGGAATGTTGTCTAACACAACAAGTATTATTGGTAACATTACCAATATACTGAGAAACTTAATAGACTTCATCAGGAACGTATTTACGGGAAATTGGCGTGGAGCATGGGAAAACGTAAAACAGATTTTCAGCAATGCGGTGTCGGGACTGGCTACAATTTTTAAGGCTCCAATCAATGCGATTGTAGATGGCTGGAACGGATTGGCTGGTAGCCTTGGAAGTGTAACTATCCCAGACTGGGTACCAGGAATCGGAGGCGGTTCCTGGAGCCTTCCAAAGATGCATCGAATGAAGATAGGTATGGACTATGTGCCTTATGATTTGTATCCGGCGTATCTGGACGAAGGTGAGTGGGTACTGACAAAAGAAGAAGCGGACGTACTTAGGTCTTACGGTGGCTTGGAAGGAATGATTGGAATGATTGACCGAAGCGCGCCGAGTGTCAATGTGAGTATACAGGGACAGAACAAAGATTTTGATTATGAGAAATTTGGACGAGCCACAGTTGACGCCATGCTTGCAGCGGGGATTGGATTTAAGTGTGACGATAGAGAGTTTGCGAGACTGATAAAGGATTTGATTGATTATGTATAGTATCTATTACATTGGAGCACAGAACTCTGAAAGAATTGACTTCTGCCAGTGGCCGTATATGGTCACTGGTGGAGACTTGTTCGATGGAGAGTTTGATGCAATTGAAGATGATGACAGGATTCAAGGGTGGGAAAGAAAAATCACCAGTAAAAAGCTAAATATAGAAATACATGCAGTTGGAGTGTCATTGGAAAACGCGGTTGATCAACTTGAGAGTGTAACGGAAAAGGATGTATTAAATACAACTCCTGGTCGGCTATACGCAGGATCCAGTTATATGAAAGGATGGTTGATTGGAACCACTAAGGATCGGTGGGTAAATGACATTGACAGTATCAGCAACGAATTGACATTTAAGAGTGATTATCCGTATTGGATTACAGAGGAAGAATTCCATTTTTATAAGCAAGGAAGTGGGAATGCTGAAAAAATGGAATGGCTGGAATTTCCATATAATTTTCCATATGAATTTTCTAAGGTTAGGAACTTACAGTATATCAATAATAGCAATTATACAGCTTCGGGTTTTAAGATGATTATCTATGGACCGTGTATTAATCCGCTGATCCGGATTGCAGGACACATATACGAGCTTCGTACAACTCTGTATGAAGGTGAATATGCTGTAATCGATTCAAGTACCAGATATGCGAAAGACCGAAAAATTGTAAAAGTAAGAAATGATGGAACGGAAGAAAATCTTTTTAACAGCAAGAACAATGCAAGCTCTATCTGGGAAAAAATACCAGCAGGCTTAAGTATCGTGTCGTGGAATGGCGCGTTTGGGTTTGATATTATCTTGTTCAATGAAAGGGGGACGCCAAGATGGACTTCACGCTAACTGATATTTATGGCCGGGAAATGGGTCCGCTTGAACATTGTGGTGTCAACATGGTTCTTGGTACAGATAATGATTTTCAGATAACCATACAGAATGGATTATATGATAAAGAACGGCATGGAAAGAATTGCAGATTTTTCTGTCCGGAAACAGAGTATGGTGGATTGATCCGAAATACTAATCCAGTAACGGCTGATAAACAGGTCAAGTTGACAGGAATGACGTGGAGGGGCTTGTTAAATCAGAGAGCAATCAACCCATCTAAAAATATATATGTATATTTAAACGGGGAGGTCAATTCCGTATTACATGATTACATTACGAAGCTTGATATGGCGGAAATTTTTGAAGTTTCCAAAGAAGACAGCGGAATTACATTTAATAATTACCAAGTGCCATTACAGACAATGCTGCTAGATGCTTTTGACCAGGCGCTTGCATCATGCAATGCAAGACTGGAAATACGGTACAAACAGGGTTCGGCGAACGGGAAAGGCTATGTTCTATTGCGCGCTGTACCGATAACGGATCATTCCGAAAACATAGAACTGAATGAAGATGGTTCTGTAAAGCTTAACATCCTGGATTATAAAAACGGTGTTAATCACCTGATCTGTCTTGGAGCTGGAGAAGTTGAGCAACGACAACAGGTGGACCTCTTCGCGTGGCCGGATGGAAGTATTCGCAAGGAGCAGTATTACACAGGTATCGATCTAGTAGAACAGTATTATGAAAATACTACGGTAGACACAGTGGAAGAGCTGGAGGAAGAAGGAAGAGAGAAGCTTGAGGAATTAAAGGATTATAAGCAGTTAAAAATCTCTGTAGATAATACAGATCTTGAATTAGGTGATATTGTCGGAGGACGAGAACGAATTACTGATATTTATATGACTGCTCCTGTTATTCGAAAAATCGTAGATGTGACAGGAAGAGGGCGTGTGAGTATATCGTATAAACTGAAAGGAGAAGAATGATGGCAGAATTTATAGAAACTACCTTAATGGACGGGTTTGCCGATGGCCCACATGTTACAGAGGTGCAAATTGGACTTGCAAATCAGGCAGTAATAGGTCCAGACGATTACGTTCTAGAAGGTGGAAGAGAATCTGAAGCACAGATTCTGACCAATAACAGCATCCGGATATTTGATGGAGTGTATTGCATACAAGGACGCCGTGATGTAATCCCGGCAAATGGGTACACGGATGTAACTATTGCAAACGGATCACAGAGTATGAATCGCAATGATATTATCGTTCGAAGATACAGGAAAGACGAAAGCTCGGAGATTGAAACCACTGAGTATGCAGTGATAAAAGGAACGCCAAGTTCCGGAACGGCCGTTGATCCAAAAATCACGATTGGAGATATCCGTTCGGGAGCAACACTGCACGAGATGGCGTTGTATAGAGTGAAGCTTACAGGTCTAAATATTACAGCGGTTGAACCGATGTTTAATATCCTGAAAAATATGGCAACATTGCAAAAAGAGTTTACTGAATTAAATAGCAATATAAAAATATTAAATTCTAAAAATGACAATGGTCATGCACTTAAAGTGTTTAATGCATCCGAAAATCTCACATATGGGTGCTGGGATGATGGTTTGTATCGTTATGGCGGTTACTATGGCAACGGCGCGCCATCTGACTGGGCTGGCATTATGTTGGTGTCCGTAATCTTCATTAATGGAGAAGTCAACGGCTATCTTAAAGTTGCATGGGATATGAGCATGACCCAGTACATCATGAAAAACAACAAGGACGGATCCGTGGCTCAGACGTGGACGAAACTGTAACTATGCTGGTCTGTATACCATGAGATAATTAATTCGGAAATCTCCGGTAATTTTCGGATAGTAATATTGATAATAGCTTCCACTGCTCTGCCAAAATTCTGGCTCATATAGGTGTGTATTGCCAATTAATGCATCACCATTATTGGTAATAATTGTAAGTCTCTGCGGATCAAATTCACTGCCGAACAGTTCCCGCAACTCATATTTTGTGAATAATTGGATGTAATCATTTGAACCACTCAGAGTTACCTTTTTAGTACCACCTACAACAATCAATGCTCCGCCTAAAAGATTGTATACTTGCTGTGTGACATTGTTTTGAGCGACATCACCACTTTTGCTATTTAACTAAGAATCACTCCGGAAAGGAGTAACAATTGAAGATTATTTTCAATGACGCAACGGAGCTGGTTGTCCAGTCTGCAACAATTCGCGGAGACGGAGGACTACTAATCAAAACGATTTCTGATACAGAAGCGAATTTGAAAAACATGTTCCAGGATCAGACAAAAACCAAGAAGATGACCGTGACAGAACGGGAGTCCACATTGGGGGAGTATGAGAATTACACCAATATGGACGCTATCGTGAAGTATACGGCTGGAATTATCGGTGTGATTCTCTACAAAGTTGGCGAGACACCAGCAGAAAAAATGGAGGCTTTAGCATCAGAGAATGCTGGACTGAAAAAGACTGTTGATATGCTCCAGGAATGCATTCTTGAAATGTCAGAGTTGGTATATCAATAATGGTAACTCTATTAACAAACTTATTCATATTATTACAAAACAATGGAGGTAAAGAAATGATGGCAATGTTATGGGCACAGCAGATTATGTTAGGAAAGAAAACTTATAAGCAGGTACCGAGACTTTTAAAGGATAAGGTAAAAGAGATTCTGGAAGATTCTGGAATGGGTGAACTTGTTGCAGAAGCGACAGAGTAGGAGGGCAACGTAGATGGCAGTAAAAACAGTACAATATATATTTAATGGGACGACCTACACGCTGACCAAGAATACCAGTACTGGAAAGTACGAAGCTACAGTAACGGCGCCAAATAAGTCGTCTTATTCACAGACAGACCATGTTCTTGGCGGCACGGTCAAGGCAACGGATGAGGCAGGCAATACTACAACGGTAGATCAGACACATGCAACACTGGGAGCAACACTGAAGATTCGAGTTAAGGAGAAAGTTGCTCCAGTAGTCAACATCTCATCTCCGTCTTCAGGGGCATACCTTACTAGCGCAACTCCAACCATTGAGTTTACAGTTACAGATTCAGATTCAGGAGTTGCTTCTGCTAAGATTACATTGGATGGAACAGAGATCACTTCCGTGACAAAAACCGCTATTACCGGTGGTTACAAATACACATGTACACCGGCCACTGCGCTTAAGGATGGTAAGCATACAATATCCATCACGGCAACGGATAATGATGGCAATACATCTGCAGCTAAGACATCAACATTTACAGTTGATACCGTACCGCCGACGCTGTCTATTACTGCACCAGCGGACAAGCTTATTACCAATAAATCTACTGTTACAGTTACTGGTAAGACAGATGATGTCACATCTAAACCTGTTACAGTTACAATCAATGGTACAGCCGTTACGGTTGAAGCAGATGGTACATTCTCTAAGGATGTTACACTGGTCAATGGTTCTAATACGATTACAATCATTGCAAAGGATAAAGCTAGCAAGACAACAACTGTTGTACGTACAGTTACGCTCGATACAGCAGCTCCGGTGATTAAGTCTATTGCCTTGACACCGAATCCAATAGATTGCGGTAAGACATTCGTTATCTCTGTTGAGGTGACAGACTAAGGAGGTACCGTATGATTACGAAAGTAATCGGTAAGGTCGATGGAAAAGAAGTTATCTTTGAGCGTGCAGAGGGGGACTTGTGGAATACCACAGTCCCTCTTGATTTAGATGGAATGTATGTGGTTGAAGTGAAAGCTTATGACGATGCGGAAAACGTAGCATTTTGTACAAAGATGCTGTTGATTGTGGATCCAGCTACGCTATGCGCTAGGCTCGTTCCGCTTGATTACGTGACGGAAGTAATTCCGGAAGAATACAAAGCAGTTGTACAAGCAGACGATTATACTGTGGAAGCAGTATATCCATGTCATCACGGAAGGGGGTGTTGCTGTGAATAAAGTAGTATTCATTTTAGGTGAAGATAAGCACGTAAAACTTCTGATTAGAAGTCCCAACGATGAACCATTCACGATATTAAGCGCATCCTATAAGCTTATCAGATATGGTGAGGTGGAAACGTGTGGGGAGTGCGAGATCAATGATCATTATCTGGACATCAAATTAAGCCCGAAAGAAAAGGCGCGATCCTACGAACTGGAAGTGACTTATACAGTGGCTGATTCGACGAGAAAAGCGAGGATAGAAGTGGAGGTAATCTAATGCTTGAAATTACAAATGTGAAGTTAAGCAAGAACACGGTGAATACCGGGGAAAAGTATGTAATATCCGTGGATATTAATGAGATAATAGATTATCCTTACGACTATCCTTATGACTTTCCTGTATCGTGCACAAGAAAAGCAGAGCCTAAAAAATAGGTGAACGCATGGAAATCAGAGCAAGACCGTAAGGTCTTATTTTTATGTAATAAAATAAGGAAAGGACGCACATGATCAAGTTTTTATCAGAAAATTGGGCATTATTATCGTTCGTTGTGTCAGCTATCGCATACATATATTATCAGGTGATTGCTATGCGAAAAGGAATACGCGCTTTGCTTAGAGCGGATTTAATACGCCTCTATAATAAGTATCACGACGATTACGGATATTGCCCTTTGTATGTTAAACAATCACTGGAAGACGAATATAAACAATATCACACATTAAAGGGGAATGGTGTAGGCACGCAAATATATCATGCGCTTATGGAATTGCCTACAGAGCCACCCTATGAAGGAGAGGATTAATGATGTTTAAAAATTGTGTATTTAAAGTATCGGTAGATACAAAGAAGTGGATCAAAAAAGCTGGAATCAGAGCAGTGAAGACGGTAGCGCAGACATTCATTGCTACGATTGGAACAGCATCCTACTTAGGAGCTGTCGATTGGAAGCTGGTTGTGTCAGCATCCGTATTAGCAGGTGTGCTTTCGGTGGCAACATCTGTAGCAGGATTACCAGAGGTTGAGGGCGAGTAATCGTCCTCTTACATATTATACAGTGTGCGACATCGCACAGGAAAAGAGAAATTATGAATATTATCGAAACAAACCTTAAATTTGGAGCATTATCCACACGTAAATCAACCAAGAGAGTAATCCTGCATCACGCGGAAGCTTCTAAGTGTACTGCAGAGGATATCCACCGGTGGCATCTGCAGAACGGCTGGTCCGGTGCTGGTTATCATTTTCTGGTAAGAAAAGATGGCTCTATCTACAGCCTCCGGCCAGAAAACGCAGTCGGTTCCCATGCCAAGGGTAGCAATTCAGACAGTATCGGAATCTGCTTTGAGGGGTCTTACATGACGGAGACCATGCCACAGGCGCAGATCAACGCCGGAAGAGAGCTGGTTGCTTACCTGAAAGGGAAGTATGGATTCAGCAAGGTACAGGCTCACAGAGATGTATGCTCTACCAATTGCCCTGGCACGAATTTCCCGTTCGCGGAGATTGCTGGAGCAACTGCATCAGCGCCGACTCCAGCACCGGCTCCAACACCAGCACCAAGTGGACCGTCCTATCAAGCGGGCACAGTATATACTCTTCTGGCTGATCACCTTAGAGTACGTACCGGTCCGGGGACAGGATATGCAACCAAGTCACGTAGGCGACTGACAGTCAATGCCAGGGAACATGCTTATAGCAACGGTACACTCAAGAAAGGTACAAGAGTGACATGCAAGGAAGTAAAAAGAATTGGCGATGATGTTTGGATTCGTACACCGAGTGGTTGGATTGCTGCATATTATGGTGGCAAGAAGTATGTAGGATAGTGTATAATTCCACATTATAATAGGAAGAAAAAATTAGCGATAACGTTTTTGTGCCCGTTCCTCAGTACCTATATCTGTCAGTATTCCTGTTACTTCCTTATATGGCATCGTGTATCGTTGAGAGAGATATCTCATAGATGCGCCTAATTCTCCATCAGGTCCACCATATTGCGTAAGTATGATCTGTGCGATTTTTGGGTTTGTTTTTGTGATTTTCACCGGATACTGTAATCTTTTTTCATAATTCCACATAGACTAGCATCCTCCTTCCTGCCACGGCCACGGTGTATCAATCCATTTCCACCTATCAGCAGGTGTACACATGGTGTCCAGTGTCAATGGACCATAATATTTTGCATATTCCTGAAGTGCCTGCATTCTTTGATTTTTAAATTCTTCGTAAAATTCTAAGGCTTCTGTGTTACATGGGTGAGTGTCCAGAAATAATTTTGTATCATCGCATACAAAACTCACAGTGTTGATCCAGTCCAGAAGCTCTGCTTTGCAAGGTCTGTTATCTGCCATTTTGACAACCTCCTATTCCACGGAAAGGTTTATCCAGATCCTGAAAAATGGTTCCTCTTCGTAATCCTTTTTCAGCCTCATAAATATTTCGCCATTTCGTCCATGGCACATAAGCCATAGTCACAGGCAGTTGGTCTAATGCTATACCTGCACATAATTCTCGATTGTTCATTTGTTGATGAGATGGGCTACAGGAATCCTGGCAAGGCGTGTTACAGGAATCCTGATATGGCATATCACAAAAAGTATCTGATTTCAAATTATCTCGCCTGGAATCAGGCTGTCTCATACAGCCTCTGGAATTTCCTGATGAGCGATAACGGTAATTTTGCATTTTCCATATTCCTTTCATAACTGATTGCACTATCATATTATGTTTCAATCTGAAAAACTGTGAATTTACGGTACTCATGAATTATCTGTTGTTTTTGAAAGCGTGTCCCGTTATAATAGAAACGATTGGAGAGTATAAAATAATGGCAGAAAGAAAAAAGAAAAAAAGAAATACAAGGAATGTTAAGAGTGCAGACCAGTATTTTGACTACAGTATGCTGGCTGTTCTGATTTTTTTGATTTGTTTTGGATTGGTAATGCTATTTAGTACCAGTTCTTATAGTGCCCTGATAAAACAAGGGGACAGTATGTTCTATTTAAAGCGCCAGTTGATTTTCTGTGCGGTTGGTTTTTTGGGAATGATAATCGTATCAACAATAGATTATCATTACTATATTAAATTGGCGAAACCGTTGTATTGGTTTTCAATCTTTCTGATGGCGTTAGTTAAGACGCCGCTCGGAAAGACGGTCAATGGAGCGAGAAGGTGGTTGAGACTTCCGGGAAATCAGCAGTTCCAGCCGGCAGAGGTTGCAAAAATCGCAGTAATTTTGTTTATACCGGTAGTGATTATTGAACTTGGAAAAGAGGCAAGGACTCTGAATGGTATTCTGAAGACACTGGCCTGGGGTGGATTCAATGCTGCGTGCGTATATATTCTTACAGATAACCTAAGTACAGGTATGATTGTACTGGGAATTACATGTATTCTTATTTTTGTTATGCATCCAAAGACGAAACCGTTTCTGATGATTGTTGGAGCCGTGGCGGTAGTGGCCACAGTTGGAGTGTTTGTTTTGTCGAAGACTCTGGAGACAAGTACAAGCTTCCGACTTCGCCGTGTTATTGCATGGCTGCACCCGGAAAAATATGCTTCAGACGGAAGTTATCAGACTTTGCAGGGACTGTACGCAATCGGTTCTGGCGGATTCTTTGGAAAAGGGTTAGGAAACAGTGCTCAGAAAATGATTATTCCAGAGGTACAAAATGACATGATTTTGTCAGCAATCTGTGAGGAGCTTGGAGTGTTTGGTGTTATTATGCTCCTTGTGATTTTTGGATTGCTTTTATATAGACTGTTATTTATTGCCCAGAATGCGCCAGATGTGTATGGTTATATGATTGTAACTGGAATTTTTGCTCATATTGCACTTCAGGTTATATTAAATGTAGCGGTTGTGACTAATGTTATTCCAAATACGGGAATTACATTACCGTTTATCAGTTATGGAGGTACGTCGGTTCTCTTCCTGATGGCAGAAATGGGAATAGCTCTTGGAGTATCAAGAAAAATTAAAATATAAATATTTCTTTTCTTTCTATTATAAATGTGCTATATTACTAATGTAGTAATAGAAACTACATATAATAGAAATGAACACGTGTCTTTGAAACGTAGATAAGATACTAAGTCGGGAGGCAAGTATGAGTTATAAAGTGATTGTGGATAGTTGTGGAGAATTAACACCGGAGATGAAAGCTTCCGGTATTTTTGAGACAGCGTCATTGGCAATAGAAGTAGGTGGACATCATATTATAGATGATGAGACATTTGACCAAAAGCAGTTTTTACAATATGTGGCAGAAGCGGTGGAATGTCCAAAGTCTTCCTGTCCATCACCGGAAAAATATATGGAAAAGTATGACTGTGATGCGGATCGCGTGTATGCAGTGACATTGTCAGCAGAACTAAGTGGTTCTTATAACAGTGCAGTTCTTGGAATGAATCTGTATCATGAGGAGCACGGCGAGAAGAATATCCATGTTTTTAACTCGTGTTCAGCATCAATCGGAGAGACATTGATTGCGTTGAAGATTCGTGAATGCGAGGAGCAGGGTATGACATATGAACAGGTCATAGAGACGGTGGAAGCATACATCGAATCCCAGCATACATATTTTGTGCTGGAGACACTGGATACATTGAGAAAGAACGGAAGATTGACAGGAATTAAGGCGCTTGTTGCGACAGCTTTGAATATTAAACCAGTCATGGGAGCAACTCCGGAAGGAACCATTTATCAAATCGGACAGGGGCGTGGCATGAAAAAAGCCCTTGGTAAGATGGCAGAAAGCGTGCTGGCTGAGATGTCAGATCCACAGAATAAGATACTTGCAATTTCCCATTGTAACTGTCCGGAACGCGCAGAAGCAGTTAAAGAACAGTTGGTGAAACATGCAACATTTAAAGATGTGATTGTTGTGGATATGGCAGGAATCAGTAGTATGTATGCTAACGACGGCGGTATCATCGTAGTTGTGTAGGATTCGCAGGGCTCAGGCTTTGATAGCTCAGGCCTTGATAGTAAAATCTGGTTGTACAAATGCGTGGGATGTGCTACAATATGAAAAGCGAACATAGACAAGGAGCATTTGAATTATGAGCCAGGCGAAAGTGGATAGATATAAAGAAGAAAAAGCAAACAGAAAGAAAATCATGCGCAAGGAGAAGATTGCAAACAGACTTCGCAAGTGTGCGGTGGCAGTTGTAGCAGCAGCACTTGTTGTGTGGATCGGATATTCTGCTTACAATATGTATGAATCCAGCAGACCGGTGAAAAAAGCGGAAGTAAATTATCAGTCTGTAGATACATTTAATCAGGAGATTGCCACTGCAGCAATAACAGCTGAGTAACAGATAGAGAGTATACAGATAAGAATTGAAATTGCATATTAGAAGACAAATCAGAGAACTGAAGAAATTCGGTTCTCTTTTTTTGCACAAAACAGGAAAAAGTGCTTGAAATAGGTGAAAAAGTGTTTTACAATGGTTTCAAGTGGTAGAAAGTGGTGATGAGTGGTACAAAGTGGTGGAGATGTGGAGAGAATATCCACCATGGGAGAGAAGGTGAGTTTCATGTTGAAAGGAGAGTACAGTCATAATATTGACGCAAAGGGAAGATTGATCATTCCTGCAAAGTTTCGTGACGATCTAGGGGAGAATTTCGTCATAACAAAAGGAATGGAAAATTGCCTTTATGTATATCCGGAAGATGAATGGAACGACTTCGAAAAGAAACTCAATGCATTACCAACCACTACAGATAAGAAAGCCCGCGCTTTTGCCTATTTCTTTCAGGGAAGCGCAGCAGACGGCGAACTTGATAAACAAGGTCGTACTCTGATTCCTTCTGTGCTCAGAACCTATGCAAAACTTGATAAGGAAGTTGTGTTTGTCGGTATGGGGAAGCGTGCCGAGATATGGGACAAGGCCAGATGGGATGAAAAGAATGCTGAAGTGGAGCTTAACATTGAAGAGATTGCATCGGATATGGAAGCAAGCGGGTTCAGTATCTAGAGGGAGAAGATATGGAATTCAAACACAAATCAGTATTACTAAATGAGACAATTGACGGACTGAACATTAAGCCGGACGGGATCTATGTAGATGGAACGCTCGGTGGAGGCGGACATGCATACGAAGTGTGCAGACGTCTCGGAGAAAAGGGGAGTATTATAGGAATAGACCAGGACGCTGCAGCGATCGAGGCTGCAAGTGCCCGATTAAAAGACTTCGGGGAGAAGGTTACAATAGTCCGGAGCAACTATTGTGATATGAAGTCAAAGCTCCATGAACTGGGAATTGACAAAGTAGATGGGATCGTGCTTGATTTGGGCGTATCATCATATCAGCTTGATACGGCAGAACGAGGATTCTCCTATCGGGAAGATGCACCTCTGGATATGAGAATGGATACACGTCAGAAGATGACGGCCAGAGACATCGTCAATGACTACACAGAAGCAGATCTTTACCGAGTGATTCGTGATTACGGGGAGGACAAGTTCGCGAAGAACATAGCCAAGCACATTGTGCAAGCACGCGCGGTGAAGCCTGTAGAGACGACAGCGGAATTGTCGGAGATTATCCGTGCATCAATTCCTATGAAGTTTCAGAAAAAGTCTGGACATCCTGCAAAGAGGACGTTTCAGGCAATACGCATTGAGTTGAACAGAGAACTTGATGTGTTACGCGATTCGCTGGACGATATGATCGATCTGCTGAATCCGGGTGGGAGATTATGCATTATTACATTTCATTCGTTGGAGGACCGTATTGTGAAGAGTGCGTTCCGAAAGAATGAAAATCCATGTACCTGTCCACCGGACTTTCCGGTTTGCGTATGTGGAAAAAAATCAAAAGGGAGTATTATAACAAAGAAGCCGATTCTGCCAAGTGAAGAGGAACTTGAGTACAACAGCAGATCTAAGAGTGCGAAGCTTCGTATTTTTGAACATTGCTAAAGTCGGCGGATAGATAATTGAGGTGAGTATTATGGCAGCGGGAAGAACCGTGCATACACAAAAGAATAGAGTGAACAGACAGGGACAGTATGTGTATGGCAATGTTGTGACAAAGCCGTCATACGAGCCACAGAGACGAACGAGTGTTCCGAAGAGAAAGAAGAATGTAAGCAGACGGGTCAGCCAAAACCGAAAAAAGGCTCTGGCTATGAACCGTGCTTATGTAACATTTCTTGCGGTGGCAGCAATATTTGCACTGATCCTGTGCGTGAATTATGTGCAGATGCAGTCAAGAATTACAAGTCATTCAAAAGAAGTAAGTTCCTTGCAGAAGGAGCTTGCAGATTTGAAGGAGCAGAATAATACGAAGTATAATTCAGTGATGGATTCTGTAAATTTAGATGAAATCCGAGAGAAAGCTATGAATGAACTTGGTATGGTATATGCGACTTCTGATCAGGTGATTGAATATGACAGACCTTCTGGAGACTATGTGAAGCAATACGAAGGAATTCCAGAGGATGGAGTACTTGCCCAGTCTGATAAGAATGCAAAATAGGTGATAAAATGGCAAGAAGACCAAGAAAAAACAAATTTCGAAAAAAATTTACAAAACTTATGCAAAAAAAGCTGGTATTACTCTTCGCGGGGATTGTACTGGCTTTTGCTTTATTGGTAGGAAGAATTACTTATATCAATGCTTTTAACGGGGATAAATATTCTAAAATCGTGCTAGATCAGCAACAGTATCAGAGTAGAACGATTCCATTTAAACGAGGTGATATTGTAGACCGGAATGGCACGAAGCTTGCAACAAGCCAGCGAGTATACAATGTGATTCTGGATGCAAAGGTCATGAATAGTGATGAAAAATATGTTGACCCGACCATTCAGGTGTTGGCAGACTGTTTTGAACTTGATAAAAGTGACGTGGAAGATCAAGTGGAGGAGAATCCGAACAGCCGTTATCTGATTATGAAAAAGGGTGTCAGTTATGAAAAGGCTCAAGAGTTCGAAAAGATAGATGAGGATGATGAGAACTATCCGAATGTCAATGGAATCTGGCTGGAAGAGGATTATGTGAGAACATATCCGTATAATACACTGGCCAGTGATGTGATTGGATTTACCGTGTCTGGAAATGTGGGGAGTAATGGAATCGAGGCTTCTTATAATTCCATTTTAAATGGTACAGATGGTAGAGAATATGGCTATCTGAGCGAAGATTCATCCTATGAAAAGACAGTGAAGGAAGCCCAGAACGGAGATACGGTTGTGTCAACAATCGATCTTCAGGTACAGAGTGTAGTGGAAAAATATATTACACAGTTCAACGAGGAGAACAGTTCCGGTACGACACTTGGAAGCAAGAATACGGCAGTTATGGTTATGAATCCGCAAAATGGAGAGATTCTTGCGGAGGCATCTTATCCGAATTATGATCTCAACAATCCACGTGATCTGACAAAACTACACACAGAAGAAGAACTGGCAGCACTGTCTGATGAGGAGAAAGTCAAAGAACTGAATTCACTTTGGAATAATTTCTGCATCAGCAGTGGATATGAGCCGGGTTCCACATTTAAACCGTTTACCATATCGGAAGGACTGGATCTTGGAGTGCTGACCGGAGATGAAAGTTATGTCTGCAATGGTGTTCTTCACGTAGGAGATCACGATATTCATTGTAGTAACCGTGATGGACATGGAACACAGTCATTAAAAGTAGCTTTGGAAAATTCCTGTAATGTTGCACTGATGCAGATCGGTTCAGCAATAGGAAAAGAGCAGTTTGTAAGATATCAGCAGTTGTTTGGATTTGGACAGTCTACTGGAATTGATCTTCCGGGAGAAGCAGCAGGACTTTTATACTCACTAGAGGATATGGATTCCTCTACGTTGGCCACCAACGCGTTTGGACAGAACTTTAATGTTACAATGACTCAGCTTGCAGCATCGTTTTGTTCACTGATCAACGGCGGAAATTACTATGAGCCACATGTGGTAAAGCAGATTCAGGATGAAAATGGAAATGTGACGGAAAATAAAGATCCGGTTCTTGTAAGACATACCATCTCTAAGGAGACGAGTGATATTATCAAAGATTATATGCTTGGAGTTGTGGAAGAAGGAACAGCTAAGACTGCGGCAGTAGAGGGTTATGACGTTGGAGGTAAGACTGGAACTGCGGAAAAACTGCCAAGAGGAAATGGGAAGTATCTGGTCTCTTTTATTGGATATGCACCACAGGAAAATCCACAGGTCATGGTCTACGTTGTGATCGACGAGCCAAATGTGGATAATCAGGCAAACAGTAAACTGGCAACGACAATGGCATCTCAGATTATGACAGAGATATTCCCATATCTCGGAGTAGAAAAATCTGCAGATGCTAAGGCAGCAGATGCAAAATCATCTGATAGCAGTGCGAGCAGTGACAGCAGTGGTGATACACCAGATGACATGGCAACAGAGTCCGGTGACGGAGAATAGATATACGGCAAGAATGCCGAGGCATTCTTGAATTGAAAATTAACAGGAAAAATTAAATATGAAAATGAATAACCTCGGAAGTGTCCTAATAAATTGATAAAAACAGCGCTTCTGAGGTTTTTTGTATTGAGAAATAAAACATATAATAAAAGGAAAATTATGATTGTGTTTTTGGCAGCACTTTTGATGATTTTGGGGCTGATAGGACGAATGGTCTATCTGATGGTTTTTGATGCGGAGTATTATCAGAAAAAGGCGGAAGATCTTCACGAGCGGGAAAGAAAGATTAAGGCAGCCAGAGGAGAAATTGTCGATACGAATGGTACAGTGCTGGCAACAAACCGGACGGTGTGCACAATTTCGGTCATACATAGCCAGATTAAGGAACCTGAGGTGGTGATAAAAAAACTGAGCAAATGTCTGGGCATGGAGGAAGCGGAAGTTAGAAAGCGGGTGGAGAAGGTGTCTTCCATGGAACGGATTAAAACGAATGTTGATAAGGAGACAGGGGATAAGATACGGGAAATGGAACTTGCCGGAGTGAAAGTGGATGAAGATTTTAAACGGTACTATCCATATAATGAGCTTGCTTCGAAGGTGATTGGATTTACCGGTGGTGATAATCAGGGAATCATCGGACTGGAAGTGAGATACGAAGATTACCTAAAGGGGAGTAACGGCAGGATTCTGACAACGACAGATGCAAGAGGTATTGAATTGGAGGGTGTAGCTGAAGACCGGGTAGAACCGGTGGCAGGCAAGACACTTCAAATCAGTATGGACTATAATATTCAGATGTACGCCCAACAGATGGCAGAAAAAGTCATGGAAGAAAAACAGGCGGATAAGGTTGCGATTCTTCTTATGAATCCACAAAACGGAGAAATCCTTGCCATGGTAAATGTACCGGAATTTGATCTGAACAAACCATTTACGTTGAATCAGGATCAGGAAATTTCAGAAAAATCAAAAGAAGCTTTGAATCAGATGTGGAGAAATGGATGCATCAATGATACATATGAGCCGGGTTCCACTTTTAAAATTATTACAGCGTCAGCCTGTCTGGAAGAAAGGGTGGTATCTCTTTCAGATACATTTTCCTGTCCGGGCTACCGGATCGTGGAAGACCGAAAAATCCGGTGTCACAAAGTAGGGGGACATGGAGCTGAAACATTTGTACAAGGGATACAGAATTCCTGTAATCCGGTATTTATTGACATTGGACTGAGATTGGGAACAGGACGATTCTGTGATTATTTTGAACAGTTCGGGCTTCTTGGAAAGACGGGAGTAGATCTTCCGGGGGAAGCAGCAACGATTATGCATAAGGAAGAAAATATTGGTCAGGTGGAGCTTGCGACCATGAGTTTCGGTCAGTCCTTTCAAGTGACACCGATTCAGATGGCAGCGACCGTGAGTGCTCTGGTCAATGGTGGAAAGCGCGTGACACCACATTTTGGAGTCCGGATACTGGACAAAGATAAAGAGACAGTGCGGGAATTAAAATATGACGATGGAAAGCAAATCGTGTCGGAAGAAACTTCCAGGACGATGCAGGCATTGCTGGAAAGTGTTGTGTCAGAGGGATCTGGGAAAAATGCAAAGATCGAAGGATACCATATTGGTGGAAAGACAGCTACGTCTCAGACACTTCCAAGAAGTGCGAATAAGTATATTTCTTCTTTTATAGGGTTTGCACCGGCTGCCAATCCGCAGATTCTCGGCATGTGTGTTATTTATAACCCACAGGGTGTATACTACGGGGGGACCATCGCAGCTCCGGTGATCCGGGATATATTTGACAACATATTCCCGTATCTTGGCATTGAAAAAGACGTCGAAATGCAGTATACTAACTAAAGCAAAATGAACAAAAGAAATGAAGAGGTGTGTTATGGATTATACGATATTTTTACCGGTGATTATTGCATTTGCACTGAGTGCGGTTATGGGGCCTTTGATCATTCCGGTGCTGAGAAGACTGAAAATGGATCAGACAGAACGCGAGGATGGTGTGAAGTCTCATTTGAAAAAAGCAGGAACTCCGACTATGGGAGGAGTTATGATCCTGCTTAGTGTTGTGATCACATCCGTATTTTATATTAAAGACTATCCGAAGATTATCCCAATCTTGTTTCTGACACTTGGATTCGGTCTGATTGGATTTTTAGACGATTATCTGAAAGTTGTTATGAAACGTTCTGATGGTTTATATCCAAAGCAGAAAATGGCACTTCAGATTGTAGTGACAGCAATTTTTGCGTTTTATATGGTAAAGTACAGTGGAGTTTCTCTTGCAATGCTGATTCCGTTCTCTGGTGGAAAGTATCTGGATATCGGCTGGCTTGCGATTCCTTTGATGTTCTTTGTCGTGATCGGTACTGTTAACGGAACAAATTTTACAGATGGTCTGGATGGTCTTGCTTCAAGCGTGACTGTTTTGGTAGCAACATTTTTTACAGTTGTTGCAGTTGGAACAAAGAGTGGAATTGAGCCGATTACATGTGCAGTTGTAGGTGCATTGCTTGGGTTTTTATTGTTTAATGTGTATCCGGCAAGTGTGTTTATGGGAGATACAGGATCTCTGGCACTGGGCGGTTTTGTTGCGTCCGCAGCTTATATGCTCCAGATGCCGATTTTTATTGTAATTGTCGGATTCATTTATCTGGTAGAAGTATTATCTGTTATGATTCAGGTAACTTACTTTAAAAAGACAGGTGGAAAGAGATTTTTCAAAATGGCTCCGATTCATCATCATTTTGAATTATGTGGCTGGTCAGAAACAAGAGTCGTCGCTGTATTTTCCATTATTACAGCACTTCTGTGCCTGATTGCACTGATGGCCATGTAATGATGCCAAATCTCAAAAGCCCGAAGCACGGAGCCGAGGCATTACGTGAAGTAGAGAGAAAATATGAAAATACCGAATCGCGAGATTGGGTATGAATGCAGGAGGAAGATAAAATGGTAGTAGCAGGAAAGAAAGTGCTGGTATTCGGTTCTGGAATCAGTGGAATCGGGGCAGTGAAATTACTGGAAGAGAATGGAGCGGATGTGGTGCTCTATGACGGAAATGAAAAACTGACTGAAGCAGACGTGCGCGCAAAGCTTCAGGAAGGAAGCAAAGCTCGGATCATAATCGGTGCTTTTCCAGAGGAACTTCCAAATACGCTGGATCTGGTGATCTTAAGTCCGGGTGTACCGACAGATCTTCCGATTATTTTAAAGATGAAAGAAAAAGAGATTCCGGTTATCGGAGAAGTGGAACTTGCATATACATTTGGTAAGGGAGACGTACTTGCAATTACCGGAACGAATGGCAAGACGACAACAACAACACTTCTCGGTGAGATCATGAAGGCTTACCAGGATGATGTGTTCGTAGTTGGAAATATCGGGAATCCGTATACTGTTGCAGCAGATCTTATGACAGAGCATTCCATTGCCGTGGCAGAGATGAGTAGTTTTCAGCTAGAGAGTATCGTGTCATTCCGCCCAAATGTAAGTGCGATCCTGAATTATACACCGGATCATTTGAACCGGCATCATACGATGGAAGCTTATATTGCTGCTAAGGAGAATATTGCAAGAAATCAGACAGAAGACGATTATTGTGTTCTGAACTATGAAGAGCCGGTTATGCGTAAATTCGCAGAGACATTAAAGTGTCATGTTCTGTTCTTCAGCAGTCAGCATAAGCTGGAAAAAGGTATTTATCTGGATAACGATAAAATTATTTACAAGAATCCGGATGAAGTCGAAGTCTGCCATGTTGACGAACTTCAGATTTTAGGAACGCACAATTATGAAAATGTTATGGCAGCTGTATGCATGGCAGCTGTTTATGGCGTTCCGATGGAGACGATCAGGAAGGCAATTCTTGCATTTAAAGGAGTCGCACATCGTATAGAATATGTGGCTGAGAAAAACGGAGTTGTTTATTACAATGATTCTAAAGGAACGAATCCGGATGCCGCAATTAAAGCAATCCAGGCAATGCGCCGGCCGACAATCCTGTTAGGCGGGGGATACGACAAGGATTCCGAGTATACAGAGTGGATTAACAGTTTTGATGGAAAAGTCAAGAAACTGATCCTGATGGGTGCGACAAAAGAAAAGATTGCGAGAGACTGTGAAAAATGTGATTTTCATGATTATGTGTATGTGGACACATTTGAAGAAGCTATGAATCTTGCAGTGGAGATGGCAGAGCCGGGAGATGCAGTGCTTCTGTCTCCGGCGTGTGCAAGCTGGGGTATGTTCCCGAATTATGAAGTACGTGGAGATAAATTTAAAGAGATTGTAAATTCCTTATAAGGAGTGCGAATGGATTGACACGTATGGCAGCAAGAGGCAGATACGATTATACGCTCCTGACAGTACTGGGAATTCTGGTGCTGTCAGGTCTTATCATTCTGTATAGTACAAGTGCGTATAATGGGGAAGTGAAATTCTGTGACAGTTCCTATTATCTGAAAAAGCAGGTATTTGCGACTGGTCTTGGTTTTCTGGCAATGTTTTTTACTGCACAGCTTGATTATCACAGATTGAAGAACATAGCGTGGCTTTGTTACCTTGTGGCGCTGCTTTTGTCGATTGCTGTTATATTTGTGGGTAGGGAGTATAATGGTTCCAAGCGCTGGCTTGCACTTGGTCCACTGTCATTTCAACCATCGGAATTTGCAAAGGTTGCGGTTATTTTATTTCTGGCTTCTTACGTCACACACAATGTGAAAAAAATGTACCGTATGCGGACATTGATAAAAATCATGATAGTCGTGCTGCCGATAGTAGGATTGGTCGGAGCCAGTAACTTGAGCACAGCAATCATTATTCTGAGTATAGCAGTCGTTTTGATTTTTGTGGCGAGTCCAAAGTACGGGCAGTTTATTTTTCTGGGAGCGGCCGGGGCAGGATTCATGGGAATCTTTCTTGCTTTGGAGAGCTACCGGCTGGAACGGCTTGCAGTCTGGAAGAATCCGGAAGCTTATGAAAAGGGATATCAGACTCTGCAGGGATTGTATGCAATTGGGAGTGGAGGATTATTTGGAAGAGGGCTGGGACAGAGTATTCAAAAGCTTGGCTTTGTACCGGAAGCCCAAAATGATATGATTTTTTCCATCATTTGTGAAGAACTTGGATTATTTGGCGCATGTTTTATTCTGATGCTTTTTCTGCTTCTGATCTGGCGTTTTTTTGTCATTGCAACGCAGGCAAAAGATTTGTTTGGGGCATTGATTGCTTCCGGGGCAATGGCACATATGATGATTCAGGTCATCTTAAATATTGCGGTCGTGACCAATACGATCCCCAATACTGGAATTACGTTGCCATTCATTAGTTATGGCGGAACTTCAGTTGTATTTTTACTGGTAGAAATGGGGCTTGTACTAAGCGTCTCGAAAAATGGAAGTTACTGTGAAGAGGAGATTACAGAATAAGGAGCAGGGGTGAATGAAAAGGGAAGAATACCTGGACGACTATCAAGATCATGCAGAAAGACGTCCAAAAAAGAAAAAAAAGAAGAAAAAACGAAAACATAGAGTTTATGCTTTTTTTGTATTGCTCTTTGCCTTTTTAATTCTTGTACTTGGAATTTTTATTTTGTTTCATGTCCAGAAAGTAGAAGTGAAGGGAAATGATTATTGCAGTACAGAAGAAATTGTAAAATCTGTTCAGAACGATAAATATTCGGTCAATGGGCTGTATGTGCTTGCAAAATATAAACTCGGTTATGGAAAACAGCCGGACTGTTTTGAAAGTATTAAGGTAAGCCTTAAAAATCCGTGGACGCTTAAGATTACAGTTCAGGAGAAGGAAAGAATCGGATATGTAATGGATTCGGATGGAAAGTATTACTATTTTGACCAGGATGGTATGGTCGTAGATGTAGAGGAAGCACCGGTAGATGGAATTCCGCTTGTAGACGGTATGGATCCGGATGAACTTAAGCTTTACCACAAATTGAAAAAGAAAAGTTCGATTATCTATCAGGAGATACTGGAAGCTACCAGAGAGATGAAAAAGTACGAGTTGTCTGTCACAAAGATTATGTGTCGTTCTGACAGAATTTATGTGTACATCGGGAATGTATGTGTGAGCCTTGGAAATGATGTCACTTCCGTGAAAGTTGCGCAGATTCCTAAGATTCTTGAAAAGCTGGAAGGAAAAGAAGGAACGCTTCATCTGGAAAATTTTTCTGATGAGAGTGACACAGCGACTTTTGATATTGGAGTTTTTCCGGAAGATGCAGGATAAAACAAAAAAAATTGAAAAAGTCATGAAATTCTATTGATATTTTGGACAAAAGTCTATATTATAGAAATATATATGGGTGTATAATGTATAATAAGGATAACAAAGGAGGAGAAACCCTTGCTAGAAATTAAAACCAACGAGTCAGAAGCAGCGGCTAAGATCATAGTTGTAGGAGTCGGCGGCGGCGGTAACAACGCTGTGAACCGAATGATTGACGAGCAGATTGCCGGTGTGGAATTTATTGCAATTAATACAGATAAACAGGCACTTCAGTTAAGTAAGGCTCCGACACTTTTACAGATCGGAGATAAGATTACCAAAGGTCTTGGTGCGGGAGCAAGACCGGAGATTGGTGAGAAAGCTGCAGAGGAAAGTTCCGAAGAGATTGCAGCAGCATTAAAAGGAGCAGACATGGTCTTCGTTACCTGTGGTATGGGTGGCGGAACAGGAACAGGAGCTACACCGGTTGTAGCACGTATTGCCAAGGAACAGGGTTCCCTGACAGTCGGAGTTGTAACAAAACCGTTCCGTTTTGAGTCTAAGACACGTATGAACAATGCTCTTGCAGGAATTGAGAAATTAAAAGAAAGTGTAGACACACTGATCGTCATTCCAAATGATAAGCTTCTTGAGGTTGTTGATAGACGTACAACTATGCCGGAAGCACTTAAGAAGGCTGATGAGGTGTTACAGCAGGGTATTCAGGGTATCACAGACCTGATCAATGTACCATCCTTGATCAACCTGGACTTTGCAGATGTTCAGACTGTTATGACAGACAAGGGAATCGCACATATTGGTATCGGTATGGGACGCGGTGACGATAAAGCGCTTGAGGCAGTAAAACAGGCAGTTGCCAGTCCTCTTCTGGAGACAACAATTGCCGGAGCTTCTCATGTTATCATCAATGTATCCGGAGATATCACTCTTATGGATGCATCAGATGCAGCTGAGTATGTTCAGGATCTTGCTGGAGAAGATGCGAATATTATCTTTGGTGCAATGTATGATGATTCCAAGGCTGATGAGGCTACGATCACAGTTATCGCAACAGGACTTCATAATGTAGGAGGTACAGCTTCCAAATTAAAATCCAGACTGGAAAGCCAGCGCCCGGCAGCAAATGTGGGGCATACGGCTACACATACAGGACATGCTTCTGCATATGACAGACAGCCGGTTCGCCAGCAGGCAGCTCCAAAGCTTGATATGAGTATGGGATCTGTGAACAGAACAGTGGAAGAGCCGGAAGTTCCTAGAAGAACAGTTGGAGGAACATCACCTTCCATGGAGACACCGAGAACTCCGACAAGCCGTGTAAAAGAGCAGTCTATCAAGATTCCGGATTTCTTTAAAAAATAGGAATTCATATTAGAATACAAGATTGAATGAATAAAAGAGTCAAAGAAACGAATAAGTTTCTTTGACTCTTTTTGTATTCATTGTAAAAATACATCGACAAAAAATTCGTTCATTTGTGGTAAATACATGAATTATGTCATATGAAATTACATGGCGAAAAAACATGGAAAAAGAAGGGATAATGCGTAAAATCCTGTCGTAATAAACTGAATTGTTTCTTTCATTATCTGACAAAATCTACGTGTGGTCACACGTATAATAAAATCACTCAAAAGTACAAAATCGATTGCGTATACAAGAGGAAGAAGGTGGAACATGCACTATGAGCTGTACATAGATCTGTTTTTTCTTATTAATTTTCTGATGGATTATTTCCTGTTATTAATGGTAGGAAAGATGCTTAAGTGCCGGATTAGACGTCTGCGAATTATTGCGGGAGCAATGGTCGGTGCGTTTCTGACTTGCATATTTGTGGTCTTTTTGCGAGGAAAGATATGGAGGCTTGTGTTGTTTCACGGAGTCATGAATATGTGTCTGTTGAAAACAGGACTTGGGATAAAAGAAAAACGTACTCTGATAAAAGCATGGATATTGCTGTATGTCAGTGCATTTTTACTGGGCGGTATACTGAATGTATTTCAGCCATACGTTCGTGGAGGTGCAGTGTTTTTAATACTTGCATTTGCAGGATATCATCTTTGTCTTGGAATATGGGATTTGCTGGCTTATTTTCATAAAAATATGGCTGGCTCCTGTAGAGCCAGGCTGTATCAAAACGGAAGAGAATGTGAGATTTATGCCATTATTGACACTGGAAACAGGTTGCGGGATTCGTTGACGGGAAGACCGGTTCATGTAATTACAGGAGAGATAGCCGAAAAACTTGGCTGCACAGATTTTTCAAGTAAACGTGTAATCACCTATCAGAGTATTGGAAAGGAAAATGGTACGATGCCGATCCTTATGCTGGATTGTTTGTGTTGTCGGTGTGAAAAGGAAGAAAAATGGGTGGAAAAACCACTTGTGGCAGTCAGTGAGAGACAGAAGCTTTCCAATGTATATGACATGATCTTAAATCCTGATGATTTATAGCAGGCAGAAGAATAAATCGGACATTGAAAAATGTATTTATAGTCATTGTCGAAGTAAATAGTGGATTTAATATGGAAAGACATCTGTGAAAATGGAAGCTATGAAATGACTGATAAGTAAATAAAAAAGTTAATTTGTAAATGGAGGAATAGATATGTTAATGAAAGCAGTTATGCCCAAAAAGTTTCAGTTAAACGTAATTCCGGATTTTCGGACATTTTTATTTCCGGACGGAGGAGAGATACACTATATCGGAGGGTCAGACATTTTGCCTGCACCGTTAGAAGCAGATGATGAGGCGAGAGCAATTGGTTATCTGGGAAGTGCACATGACGAAGAGGCGAGGAAACTTCTGATAGAACATAATTTGCGCCTGGTCGTTTATATAGCGAAAAAATTTGATAATACTGGTATCGGAGTGGAAGATCTTATTTCCATCGGAACAATTGGATTGATTAAGGCAATTAATACATTTAACCCGACGAAAAATATAAAACTTGCGACCTATGCTTCCCGCTGTATTGAAAACGAGATTTTAATGTATCTGCGACGTAATAATAAAACGAAACTGGAAGTGTCAATCGATGAGCCGCTGAATGTGGACTGGGATGGAAATGAACTCTTGCTGTCAGATATTCTGGGCACGGAGGAGGATACGATTTATAAGGATCTGGAGCAGGAGGCAGAGAGGAAGATTCTGATAAAAGCACTGAATCTGTTGTCAGCAAGAGAACGTTCCATCATACAGATGCGCTTTGGTATCGGAACTGTGGACGGGGAGGAAAAGACGCAAAAAGAGGTGGCAGATTTGCTGGGAATTTCCCAGTCCTACATATCCAGACTTGAGAAAAAAATTATGGTGCGCCTGAGAAAAGAAATGGTGAAGTATTCCTGAAAAAGTGTTAGAATGAAAATAAAAAGGGGATACGTGTATGAAGCTTACTTTTATAGGAGCGGACCACGAAGTGACAGGTAGCTGCCACCTTGTTGAGGCCTGCGGAAAGAACATTCTGGTAGACTGCGGTATGGAGCAGGGGCCAGATCTTTACGAGAACCAGGAAATCCCGGTTGCATCGGGAGATATAGATTATATTCTCCTGACGCATGCACATATCGATCACTCCGGAAAGATTCCGATGCTCTGCAAACAGGGATTTCATGGAGAAATCGTAACAACATTTGCCACATCAGATCTGTGTAATATCATGCTGCGTGACAGTGCCCATATTCAAGAGTTTGAGGCGGAATGGCGGAATCGTAAAGCAAGGCGAAGCGGCGGACCGGAATATGAGCCGCTCTATACAATGGCGGATGCCGATGCAGCAATCAAATTGCTGGCACCGTGTGATTATGATCAAAGAATTACACTGTGTGACGGAATAGATATTCGTTTTACGGATGTAGGGCATCTTCTTGGCTCTGCGGCAATCGAGATGTGGATCACAGAGGGAGACATTTCCAAAAAGATCGTATTTTCCGGAGATGTGGGAAATCTGGATCAGCCGATTATCAAGGATCCAAAGAAAGTGACAGAAGCAGATTATATTTTGATTGAATCTACATATGGAGACCGGGTGCATGGGGATGTAAGACCGGATTATGTCGGAGAGTTTACAAGAATTTTAAAGGAGACTTTTGACCGCGGAGGGAATGTGGTCGTTCCGTCCTTTGCAGTGGGACGTACACAGGAGCTTCTGTATTTTATCCGTGAGATCAAGGAGAAAAATTTGCTGCCGGACTATCCGAATTTCGAGGTTTATGTGGATAGTCCGTTGGCAATTGAAGCAACGAACGTATTTAATAAGAATGTAAAATCCTGTTTTGACGAGGATGCACTTGAGATTATTGAGAAAGGAATCAATCCACTTGTTTTTCCGGGCTTAAAAACAACGATTACAAGTGATGAGTCCCGGATGATCAATTTTGATACAAAACCGAAGGTTATCTTATCGGCATCAGGAATGTGTGAGGCAGGACGAATCCGCCACCATTTGAAGCACAATCTGTGGAAAAAAGAAAGTACGATCTGTTTTGTAGGATATCAGGCGGTGGGAACACTGGGGCGAAAGCTGATTGAGGGTGCGGAATGCGTCAAGCTTTTTGGTGAGACAGTCGAAGTCAATGCGAAGATCGAAAGTCTGAAAGGTATCAGCGGACATGCAGACCGGAACGGACTTTTAGACTGGTTGTCAGGATTTGAGAACACACCGCAGCATGTATTCGTAGTTCATGGTGAAGATCAGGTTACGGATACATTTGCAGAAGCAATTACGGAAAAGTTTGGCTGGCCGGCCATGGCACCGTATTCCGGAGGATGTGTGGATCTTGCTACAGGTGAAATCCTGTCCGTTGGAATTAAAGAACCGAAAAAGGCAGTGGAAAAACCAGCACAGATCCGTAAGCAGAATGCATTTTACAGAGTGGTCGCAGCGGCAAAGAGACTGCTTGATGTGGTATATAAGAATGAAGGACTTGCAAACAAAGAACTGATGAAGTTCGAGAATCAAATTAATAATCTGGCAGACAAGTGGGACCGATAAGAGTGTCAGATTTGTCAAGATAATCAGACCTATAGAGTGGTTTGCATGGCTGGCGGGATAAGATGATGCCAGACATGTGATGTCAAGGGGCAAAAGTTTTTTAATTTCATGACACTTACGAATAAGTAACCTGCATATGGAGAGAATTTCTACTAGACGTAATCAGAAAACATCTGGCAGGAGGTTCGAAAAAATGCAGGGAAAAGTTGAAATATGTGGTGTGAATACGGCAAAGCTTCCTATCCTGAAAGAAGAGGAGAAGGAAGCTTTGTTTGCGCGTATTAAAGCGGGAGACGATGAGGCAAAAGAGGAATATATCAAAGGAAATTTAAGACTGGTTCTAAGTGTGATCAAACGATTTCATTCCAGTAATGAAAACCCCGATGACTTATTTCAGATTGGTTGTATCGGGCTGATTAAGGCAATCAATAATTTTAATACGGAGCTGGACGTCAAATTCAGTACTTATGCAGTACCTATGATCATTGGAGAAATTCGGCGTTATATGCGGGATAACAGCAGTATACGAGTCAGCCGTTCCCTTCGTGATACCGCATACAAAGCAATTTATGCGAAAGAAAATTATGTGAAACAGAATATGCGAGAGCCTACAGTTCAGGAAATCGCACAGGAGATTGGAATAGCCAAGGAGGACATTGTCTATGCGCTAGATGCCATTCAGGCACCTATGAGCCTCCAGGAGCCAGTATACAGTGACGGAGGCGACGCACTTTACGTGATGGACCAGATCAGCGATCACAAGAATAAAGAAGAAAAATGGGTCGAAAGCCTGTCGCTACAGGCTGCCATGGAACATTTAAACGAACGGGAAAGATACATTATTTCCCTTCGCTTTTTTGACGGGAGAACCCAGATGGAAGTGGCAAGAGATGTGGGAATCAGCCAGGCACAAGTAAGCCGCCTGGAAAAAAACGCACTTCGCATAATGAGGCAGTATTTGGTGGAAAGTTAAAAAGGGACAGGTGTGAGAAGCGCTAAAGCCCGTAAAAACGTAGGTGGGGTTAAAAAAGGGACAGGTTAAAGTCCAATTGGGGACGGGTTTTTTTTGAAAAAACCCCGTCCCCAATTGGTAATTGACATCTCCGACGTCTCATACTATGATATTGACATGGAGGATTTTTTGGCAATGATTAAGGCATGTATTTTTGATCTTGATGGTACGATTGGTAATACGTTGGATTCCATGGTCTATTCGGTTAACCTGACATTAAAAGAGATGAATCTTTCGGAGATTTCTAAAGAACAGTGTCGGGAGTTCGTAGGGAATGGTGCGAGGGTGTTGATGGAGAAGGCACTGGATGCATCGGGGAATCCTGGTGCGACCAGAATTGAGGAAGGTATGCAGATCTATGGACGCATATTTGATGAGAATTGTACATATCATGTAACACCTTGCGAAGGCGTCCCGGAAATGCTGTATAAGTTAAAGAAACAGGGAGTGAAATTGGCGGTGCTGTCCAATAAACCTCATTGTCAGGCGGTGAAAGCGGTTCATGCAATTTATGGTGAGAAGTTGTTTGACTGGGTACAGGGACAGAAGGATGAAATTCCAAGAAAACCGGATCCGGCGGGAGTGTTTTATGTGGCGAAAAAGCTCGGTGTAGATTACAAGGAGTGTCTGTATGTAGGAGATTCTGAAGTAGATGTGGTGACTGGAAAGAATGCAGGAGTAAAAACTATCGCAGTGACGTGGGGATTTCGTACGAAAGAAGAGTTAATGATTGCCGGAGCCCAGTATATGATAGACAAGGCAGAGAAATTGCAGGAATATCTATAAAAAGGAGGTTAAGAGGTAATGAATGAGTTTGATGAGGAATGTCTGAACGTATTTCTTGAAAATCAATCACAACTTTTTGAGGAGGCAGTTGCAGAGACGCTGGAAGATGCAGAAGCATTTCTGGAGGACTGCATGGCAGTTGTTGTGGAAAACATTGATGAGGTAAAAGAATTCCTGGAAGAAGAAGGAATGGATATTCAGGGAATGTCTGATGAGGAACTGGAAGAAGCAGCAGAAGTGTTCCCGATTCCGGACGGAAGATATCTGATTGTGGAAGGTTAAAATCCGGTGCAGTAAAATGTCCGGAAAAGAGGTTGAATCAGCACAGATAAAAACTACATAGAAGAGAAAAAGCCGTAACTATCTGGTGGTTACGGCTTTTTTTAGGGCATCATCAATGGCGTTGATGATGATTTGAGAGGTATATGGATTGTCGGAGGAATAAGAAATGTTTTCTAGCGATTGTGTCTGGCAGATCTGGTCTGCGATTTCTTCCATAGTCGGCTGGATCAACGGATACATGGTGGTGACGGTGTCGTCCAGGTTGGAAAATCGGATAGAGTTGATATGATTTTCGTCGACTGTGACTTCTACTTCCAGCTCTTTATCGCCCAAAGTAAGCTGTGAAGTGTAGATGCCCGGTTGATAGGAAGTGCTCTTTGATGAGGAAGTTTCTTTGTTTTTCGGGTGGAACATAAATGTAAGCAGTGCCACCAGCAAAATGCCGAGACAGATGAACAGGACTGTATAAATAATTTCCTTCATGTGAAGTACAACGATTTTTGTTTTTGAACTCATAATAACCTCCTGTATTTGTTTTCTTAGGTTTTTGTTCTTTATAATGTATGAAAAAGGTTGGAAAATTATACAGCTTTTTTCGTGACAAAAGAATAGATATCCTGTAGAATGGGTAGAGATAAAGAGGTGGAAAATATGATAATTATAGCAGGACTTGGAAATCCGACAAAAGAATACGAAGGTACAAGACATAATGTAGGATTTCAGGTGATAGATAAAATCGCAGAAAAATATAATATTGCAGTGGACGCAAAAAAAGGGCGTGCCTATGTTGGAAAAGGAATCATCGAAGGTCAGAAGGTTCTTCTTGTTAAACCGCAGACTTATATGAATTTAAGTGGTGAGAGCATTCGCGAGTTGGTGGATTATTTTAAGGTAGATTCGAAAGAAGAGCTGCTTGTGATATATGATGATATCAGTCTGAACCCGGGGCAGATCCGGATTCGTAAAAAAGGAAGTGCCGGTGGACATAACGGAATTAAAAATATTATTGCCCAGCTTGGGACAGATACATTTCAAAGAATTAAAGTCGGAGTGGGAGAAAAGCCGAAAGGATATGATCTGGCTGCCTATGTTCTCGGACATTTTCATGGAGAGGATCTGGAACTTATGGAAGAGGGATATGAAAAGGCAATTTCTGCCACAGAAGAGATATTAAAAGGTGAGATTGATGCGGCCATGAATGAGTATAACCGTAAAGTGAAGCCGAAGGGGGAGTAAAAGTGCAGGCGTTACTTAAGCCGCTTTTGGAACTGGCAGAATATGAAGATATCGTAAAAAAGAAAAAAGAAGCTCCGGGAGTTCTGATGCTGACAGGTTGTGTGAATTCCCAGAAGACTCATATGATGTACGCACTTAGCGATGGCTGTTGTTATAAAGTCATCGCCTGTTCCAGTGAGGCAAAAGCGAAACAGATTTATGAAGAGTATCGTTTTTTAGATGCAGCCATTAGTTTTTATCCAGCAAAAGACTTGCTGTTTTACCAGGCAGATATTCGTAGTAAAGAGCTGATCAGTCAGCGAATGCAGGTGATACAGGCAGTTTTAAAAGGCGAACCGATAACTGTGGTTGCTAGTTTTGATGCATTTATGGATGCACTCCTTCCAAAAGAAATGATAAAGAGCAGGGTGATCAAGATATGTTCCGACGAGACTTTGAATCTGGATGAATTGTCTGTGAAGCTGGCACAGTGTGGGTATGACAGAGAGATAGAGGTGGCAGGACCGGGGCAGTTTGCGGTCCGTGGCGGCATCTTGGATGTATATCCGCTGACGGAGGAGCTCCCGGTTAGGATTGAACTTTGGGGAGATGAGGTGGATTCTATTCGAACCTTTGATCCGGAGACGCAGCGATCTATCGAGAAGCTTGACGAGGTAGAAGTGTTTCCGGCTACAGAATTTCCAGAGGAAGAAGAAAAAAGAGTTTCTTTTCTGGATTATTTTGAAAAAGAAAATACAATTCTTTTCTTAGATGAGCCTGTGCGTTTGAAGGAAAAAGGTGAAGGAGTGGAAGAAGAATTTCTGGAAGCCCAGAAACGACGTGCCCAGAGCGGATACGAAGTAGCCGACAGCGAAGCGGTGCTTTTTACAACGCAGGAGATTATGAGGAAAATGAATGAATATTCCAGCGTGGGATTTCAGGCGTTGGATATGCGTTGCCCTGGGTTGAATATCCGGGCAAGTTATAATCTTCAAACGAAAAATGTGGATCCATACAATAGAAGTTTTGAACTTCTAACGCAGGATCTGAAAAAAATGAAACGAAATCAAAGCCGTGTCATTCTGCTTTCCGGTTCCAGAACAAGAGCAAGGCGCCTGGCAGAAGATCTTCGAGATTACAATCTGAGCAGTTTTTACAGTGAAGATATGGAGCGTGAAGTAGAACCGGGAGAAATTATGACTGCTTATGGTTATATTGCAGAAGGCTATGAGTATCCACTTTTGAATTTTGTTGTAATTTCAGAAACGGATATTTTCGGAAAGAATAAAAGGAAGAAAAAACGCCGTACCACTTATGAAGGGCGTAAGATTCAAAGCTTCTCAGAATTAAAACCTGGAGATTATGTGGTACATGAGAATCATGGACTGGGAATTTATCAAGGAATTGAAAAAATCGAAGTGGATAAGATTTCCAAAGACTATATGAAGATTTCCTATGCTAAGGGTGGAAATCTTTATATTCCGGCAACACAGTTGGATCTGATCCAGAAATATGCCGGTTCTGATTCAAAAAAACCAAAACTTAACCGTCTTGGAACTCAGGAGTGGACAAAGACGAAGGCAAAGGTTCGGGGGGCAGTTAAAGAAATTGCAAAAGATCTGGTAGAACTTTATGCAGCAAGACAGAATCAGGATGGGTTTGTTTACGGGGAGGATACAGTCTGGCAGAAAGAATTTGAGGAAATGTTCCCGTATGAGGAGACAGAAGATCAGCTTCTGGCGATCAATGCTGTGAAGAAGGATATGGAAAGCCACAAGATCATGGATCGTCTGATCTGTGGTGATGTAGGTTATGGAAAGACGGAAATTGCAATCCGTGCGGCATTTAAGGCAGTACAGGAAAATAAGCAGGTGGTCTATCTGGTACCGACCACTATTTTGGCACAGCAACATTACAATACATTTTGCCAGAGAATGAAGGATTTCCCGGTCCGGGTAGATCTGATGTGCCGATTCAGGACTCCGGCTCAGCAAAGAGATACGATTCAGAACTTGAAACGCGGGCTGGTAGACATTGTGGTTGGAACCCACCGTGTGCTCAGTGATGATATTGAGTATAAGGATCTGGGATTGCTGATCATCGACGAGGAGCAGCGTTTTGGAGTCCAGCACAAGGAGAAAATCAAAAAGTTAAAGAAAAATGTAGACGTTCTGACGTTGACGGCAACGCCGATTCCAAGAACTCTTCATATGAGCCTTATCGGAATCCGTGATATGAGCGTGCTGGAGGAGGCACCGCAGGACCGGTTGCCGATCCAGACGTATGTGATGGAATATAATGATGAGATGGTCAGGGAGGCAATCGAACGAGAATGTGCGAGAAACGGACAGGTCTACTATGTGTACAATCGAGTGGAAGACATTGCAGAGGTAACAGCGCATATTCAGAAACTTGTCCCGGAGTTAAATGTATCCTTTGCCCACGGACAGATGAAGGAGCATGAGCTTGAAAAGATCATGTATGATTTTATTAATGGAGATATTGATGTGCTTGTGTCGACAACGATTATTGAAACGGGTCTTGATATATCCAATGTAAATACCATGATCATTCACGACGCAGATCGGCTTGGCCTTTCCCAGCTCTATCAGCTTCGTGGCCGCGTCGGGCGTTCCGGGCGTATGGCCTATGCATTTTTGTTGTACCGGAAGGACAAATTATTGAAAGAGATTGCAGAGAAGCGTCTGGCGGCAATCCGGGAATTTACAGATCTTGGATCGGGATTCAAAATTGCCATGCGTGATCTTGAAATCCGTGGAGCAGGAAATCTTCTTGGTGCCGAACAGCACGGGCATATGGAAGCGGTCGGATACGATATGTACTGCAAAATGTTAAATGAGGCAGTCAAACATTTAAAAGGGGAATTATCAGAAGAGGATACATTTACGACAGCATTGGATGTCAATGTCGATGCGTATATTCCGGATTCTTATATACCAAATGAATATCATAAGCTGGATATTTATAAGAGAATTGCTGCCATCGAGTCTGAGGAAGAGATGGACGATATGATAGAGGAGTTGATTGACCGTTTTGGAGATATTCCTAAAAAAGTGGAGCTCCTTCTGGAAGTAGCAAGGCTTAAGAATCTGGCGCACCAGGCGTATGTGACTGAGGTGACTCAAAAAGGTGTGACCTATACATTCCGTATGTATGAAAAAGCAAAAATCCATGTAGAGCGGATCCCGGATCTTTTAAAACAATTTCCGGAAGCTCTGTCATTTAAGGCGGATGTATCGGATCCCAAATTCATTTACCAGAAAAAGAAGAAAACAAAGCGTGGTGAAGTGGAGAATCCAATTGAGGTTGTGAAAAAAGTGTTAATTGGTATAAAAGGATTGCTTGACTAGAAAAAAGAAGATATAATAAAAAAAGTGGACATTTCTTTGCCTATCAGAATGAAGGAGGATACTAAAACGATATGAAAAAGAGATTATTTGCGCTGGCTCTTGCGGGAGTATTGGCGGCTGCGACACTGACCGGATGCGGATCATTAAAAGGAGACGAGACGGTTGCGACAGTCGATGATACAAAGATTGATGCGGATCTGGCCAATTTCTTCGCAAGATATACACAGGCAACATATGAGACATATTATTCTGCTTATCTGGGAGAAGATATGTGGAATTCAGATGCTTCTGACGGAGAGACATACGAAGAATCTGTAAAGAGTTCTGTACTGAAGTCACTGGAAGATATGATTCTTCTTGAAAAGCATATGGAAGATTATGATGTGTCAATTACAGATGAAGATAAAGCAATGATCAAGGAGACAACGCAGCAGTTTTTGAATGATAATTCTTTAGATGACAAGAATCTTGTATCTGGTAATGAGAAGACTGTAAATCGTGCATTGACACTGATGGCAGTTCAGCAGAAGATGCGAACTGCGATCCAGGCCGGGGCAGATACAGAAGTCTCAGATGAAGAAGCAGCACAGAAGAGCATGGATTATGTGTTCATTTCTTATCAGACAAAAGATGATTCCGGCAACAGTAAAGACGTTTCCGATGATGAAAAAGCGCAGTTAAAGTCTCAGGCAGAGGCGATTGCTTCCGGTCTGAAGGAAGGTGGAGATTTGAACGCGCTTGCAGAAGAGCAAGGGGCAACGGTTCAGACACTGACGTTTGATAAAGATACAACTTCTCCTGATGAAGATTTGATTAAAGCCGCAGATGCACTGGGCGAGGGAGAATCTACAGATGTGATTGAGACAGAAAAAGGCTGTTACGTAGCAAAAGTTACAAGCCTGTTAGATCGTACAGCAACGGATTCTAAGAAATCACAGATTGTACAGGAACGTCAGACAAAGCTTTATGATGATACAGTGAAAAAGTGGAGAAAAAAAGCAGACATTAAAGTGCATAAGGGTGTGTGGAAAAAAGTAAGTTTCCAGAAAGTGTCTGTAAAGATGAAGACTGAGACTCAGACACCGTATACAGATCAGGTGCAGACAGATGATCAGGCTCAGACAGATAATTAAATTGCAGTAAGTCTGAAAGACATGAAAAAATTTCCATAGAGAAGAAAAGACCTGCCGGTTGGCAGGTCTTTTCTATCATATAGGAGATGGAATTTCCTATATGGTAAAATTATTTGAAATATGTGGATACAAGATCATTGACAAGCTTACCATCAGCTTTACCTTTTACCTTTGGCATCAGGTGTTTCATAATATTTCCTTTGTCTTTTCCGGTTGGGTTCTCGATACCAAGTTCAGATAACACACCTTCGATGATTGCCTTTATCTCGTCTTCGCCCATCATTTTTGGAGCGTAGGCTTCCAAAACAGTCAGGCGGCGGTTACATTCTTCAATAATATCAGTACGGTCAGCAGGTGTCATCTCCAAAGTCTCTTTTGTCTGCTTGATTTCTTTCATGATAACCTGAATCTCTTCTTCTTCTGTCAGATCTGCACGTTTGTCGATCTGTTTATTCTTAAGAGCTGCCAGAAGCATGGATAAAGTTTCTTTTTTCTCCTTTTCGCCGGCTTTCATAGCTGCGACCATAGCACTTCTAATTTCATCAATTTTACTCATGATACATATCCTCCTCGAAATTACTACTTTTATTATACAAGACTAGATTGAAAATATCCAGCCCTGGATTTTGAAAGAAAGATTCGTACAGAAATAATGCTTCATTCTGATATTAGAATTAACAGAAAACTAACAAAAATTTTGGAAAAACAATAAGTGAGTTTGTAGAAAAAATAACTGAAATATAGTATAATATTTTTTATATCAAGAATAAATAATCTGTCATTTTACAGGTAGATGATAGAATTAGAAAGGGGAACTATAATGGGCAAAGAAATGATAGCAATGTTACTTGCCGGAGGGCAGGGCTCCAGACTGTATGCGCTGACCCAGAAGCTTGCAAAACCGGCAGTTCCATTTGGCGGAAAGTACCGAATCATAGACTTTCCACTTTCAAACTGCGTAAATTCAGGTATTGATACAGTAGGTATTCTGACTCAGTATCAGCCTTTGGAGCTGAATGAGTATATCGGAAATGGGCAACCGTGGGATCTGGACCGAATCTATGGAGGAGTTCATGTATTACCACCATATCAGAAGGCATCTGGATCAGATTGGTATAAAGGTACAGCAAATGCAATTTACCAGAATATTTCATTTATCGAGCGCTATGATCCGGAATATGTCATTATTTTGTCGGGAGATCAGATCTGCAAGCAGGATTATAGTGATTTTCTTAGATTCCACAAAGAAAAGAACGCAGAATTCAGTGTTGCTGTTATGGAAGTCCCGTGGGAGGAGGCACCAAGATTCGGACTTATGGTCACGGACGATGATGACCGTATCACGGAATTCCAGGAAAAACCGAAGAATCCGAAATCCAATCTTGCCTCTATGGGTATCTACATATTCAACTGGGATATTTTAAAACAATACCTGATTGAAGATGAGGCTGACCCGGAATCTGAAAATGATTTTGGAAATAATATTATACCGAATCTGCTGCGTGATGACAGAAAAATGTACGCGTATCACTTTAACGGATACTGGAAAGATGTGGGAACGATTCCATCTTTGTGGGAAGCGAATATGGAAGTACTGGATCCGGAACACAGTGGAATTAACCTGTTTGATGAAGACTGGAAGATCTATAGCCGGAACAGTGGTATGCCGGGCCATAAGATCTGCGCCGGAGCCAGTGTGGAGAATTCTATGATCACAGATGGTTGTAAGATTGCGGGCAGTGTGAAACATTCCATCCTATTTGCCGGAGTGAAAGTAGAAGCCGGAGCAGTTGTAGAAGATGCAGTCGTTATGGGCAGAACAACGATCAAAGCCGGAGCCAGTGTAAAGCATTGTATTGTTGCGGAGAATGTAGTAATCGGTGAAAATGCTGTGGTAGGAGCTATGCCGACAGAAGAAGAGCAAGGAGTTGCAACCATCGGACCGGATGTCTGTGTCGGAACAGGTGCCAAGATTGGATCGAATGCCATGATCAGTGAAGATGTAAAGGACGGTGAAGAAAAATGATAAATGCAAATGCGGACGCAATGGGAATTATTTTCCCGAATAATTATGATAAGTTTGTTCCGGAACTGGTCAGCGAAAGACTAATGGCTTCCATTCCATTTGCAAGCCGTTATCGAATGATCGATTTTTTGTTATCCAGTATGGTTGGCTGCGGAATTGATAAAATAGAAGTGCTTGTTCGTGAGAATTATCATTCGCTTGTAGACCATTTAGGTGGTGGCCGAGAGTGGGATCTCAGCCGTAAGAACGGAGGACTTAGTATCTTTCCTCCATTTGCCCAGAAGTCTATCGGCAGTATGGGAGGGGGAAGAGTGGAAGCGCTTGCCAATATTCTTCCGGTACTCAAAAAGCAAAAAGAAAAATATGTGATTATGGCAGATACGAATATTGCTGCAAATTTTGATTTCAATGCGCTGATCGCACAGCATGTAAAAACGGATGCAGATATTACGTTCGCTTATACAAAAGAGGAACTGCCACAGGAACTGACTGGTGCAAAAGATGCAAGTAAAGGGCTTTATTATACGTTGAAGCTGGATGGAGATAAAGTAGAAGACATTTACATCAATAAGCAGGAGCAGGGTGTGCAGAATTTCTCTATGAATATATACATTGCGAACAGAGAGTGGCTGATCGATACCATTAATGCAGCGTTTATGCGTGGAGCTATTTCACTGGAGAGGGATATCCTGATCCCGCATCTGGATACATATAAAGTCATGGCTTATGAGCATAAAGGATATGTGGCGAGAATCACCGGACTTAAGAGCTATTTTGATGAGAACATGAAACTTCTGGATGATAAGAATCTTGAGAAGCTTTTCACAGGTAATCCCATCTATACAAAGATTCGTGACGATAATCCGACCAGATACATCGGCAATGCAAAAGCAAGTAATGTTATGGTAGCAGACGGTTGTGTGATCGAAGGTGAAGTGGAGAACAGTATTTTATTCCGTGGTGTGAAGATTGCAAAAGGTGCGAAAGTGAAGAATTGTGTTTTAATGCAGGATACGATCGTTGGAGAAGGTACAAAGCTGGAATATATCATTTCAGATAAGAATGTAAAAATCACCGATGGAAAAGAATTAAAGGGTGATGAAGCGTTTCCTGTATTTGTTGCGAAAGGACAGGTTGTCTAGTGAACGGGTGCATGTTATGCCCGAGACAGTGCCAGATTAAGCGAGAAGAAGGAAAGCGTGGCTTTTGTGGGGAGTCGGATTTGGTCCGGCTTTCCAGAGCCGCGCTTCATATGTGGGAAGAACCGTGTATCTCCGGGATAAATGGATCCGGAGCTGTTTTTTTCTCTGGCTGTACGCTTCGATGTGTATATTGCCAGAATTATCACATTGCCAACAGTGAGGTTGGAAAAACAGTAAGTGTTGAACGGTTATCGGAGATATTTCTGGAGCTTCAGGAACAGGGGGCAAACAATATTAACCTTGTGACACCAACGCACTTTGTACCACAGATTATCGCGGCACTGGATCAGGCAAGAAAAAAAGGGCTTAACCTCCCAATTGTTTATAATACAAGCGGCTATGAAAAGGTGGAGACTTTACGCAGGCTAAATGGATATGTTGATGTATACCTTCCGGATTTTAAATATCTGGATCCGGAGCATGCAAAGAAATATTCCGGGGCAGAAGATTATCCGGAAGTAGCAAAACGGGCACTGGCAGAAATGGTCCGACAGACTGGGAATCCTGTATTTAATGATGCGGGGATTATGACAAAAGGTGTAATTGTGAGACATTTGTTATTGCCTGGGTGTCTGAGAGATGCGAGAAGAATTGTGAAATATCTCTATGAAACATATGGTGACCAGATTTATATGAGTCTCATGAACCAGTACACTCCACTCGATACGTTGAATCGGGAAAAATATCCGGAACTTGCCAAGAAAGTGACGAAAAAAGCATATGATGTTCTGGTGGATTATGCCATAGATCTTGGCGTGGAGCAGGCATTTATTCAGGAAGGCGAAACGGCAAAAGAAAGCTTTATTCCTGATTTTTCCTACGAAGGAGTGTAATGAAGAACAGATGCCAGAAGATATGAAGAGCTATCGGTATTTCATTATTGACATTTGAAGAGAGTTCTTGAATAACAGGAACGTGGATGATAAAAAGGTAAAGAAAATTTAACGAAGGAGTAAAGATATGGCAGACAGAGCCCAGTTTCAGAAAAAATTAGGAGAGCTTCTTGCAGTTGCAGCAAGCCAGAATAATAAAATGACCAGTCAGGAAGTGCAAGCTTTCTTTCAGGATGACAATCTTACAGATGAGCAGATGAATCTGGTTCATGAATTCCTGATGTCTCAGAAAGTGGAAGTAATCGGATATACAGGAACTATAGAAAATACAGAAAAAACAGAACAAGAAGAAAAAGATACATTAAGCCAGCAGGAAAAAGACTATGTGGCAGAATATCTGATCGATATTGAAAAAATGGCGAAGCAGACGGAGGAAGAGGTAACACTTGCATATTATCTTCCAAAAGTCGTGGAAGAAGCAGTAAAGCTGCATATGCCGGGAATCTTCATCGGTGATGTGATCCAGGAAGGCAATGTCAGCTTGATGCTGTACTTAGGTGAGAATAAGAAAGCAACAGAAGCAGAAGTGCTGGAGCAGGTGCGCGCTGGAATCCGGGTGATGCTGGAATCCCACACCGAAGAAAAACGCCGCGATAAGAAGATGGTCGAGCGGGTGAATGATCTGGACGAGACAATCAAAAGCATGAAGGAAGAATACGGAAGAAAAGTATCGGTCGATGAAGTGGCGGAGCGTATGGGTATTACGGAAGACACCGTGGAAGATATCCTGAAGCTTGCAGGCGAAGAAGTGAAGGATGAGTAAAGGTGAGTTCTGTCTGTAAGTGGAGGTTGTAAAAAAGCGAAAGAATCGCCTTTGGTGAGTATTCATAGTGGCTATGCCAATGAACATATCCATTATTGATATTAAGGAGGAAATCGGACAATGGCAAAGAGTACAAGAGGATATTGTAAGTATTGTGGAAAAGAATATACAAGAACAGGTATGCTAAAACATTTGCAGAGTTGTAAGAAGCGGATGGAAGTGTGTGAAAATTCCAAGAAGATGTCAGCTTATTATGAATTAATGTTATATGGTACATATAACAAAGATTATTGGCTTATTATACAGATAAAAGAAAATGCAACTTTGGAGTGTCTGGATCAATTTATACGCGATATCTGGGTGGAATGTTGTGGACATTTGAGCGCATTTGATATTGAAGGTGTGAGATGTGAACAAATTCCAGATAATGATTTCCTGTGGGGAAAACCTGCAGAAGATATGAGCCATAAACTCAAAGAAGTGCTTGAGGTGAGAATGGAAATTGGATATGAATATGATTTTGGTTCCACAACCGAGCTTACAATAAAGGTGGTAGATTTTTATAAAGCTCCAGAACAGAAAGAAAATGTGACGATTTTATCCAGAAATAATCCGATACAGTTTACATGCTCAGTTTGTGGAAAAAATCCCGCTGTGTGGATTGATCCTATAAAAATGTATAATGAAGATCCGTTCTGGTGCGAGGAGTGTCTGGAAAAATATGAAAATGGGGAACTGGATGAAGAAATAGAAGTTGAAGAGAGCGGATATCTGCTTCCAGTTACGAATTCTCCTAGAATGGGAGTTTGCGGTTATGAGGGGAGCGACTTCTATCCGAATCAGTTTGAACCAGATGATATGTAAAACGGAAACATTTGGAAGTATTTTCAGAGATTTAGAGGTATTTTTTTGAAAAGAGAGGCTGCCAGGAAAGGCAACCTTTTCTTTTTCAGAGAACGCTTTGTGATATTATTCTGAAATTAACCAATCAATCAAATTGATGGATTTTATGCCATTATATGAAGAGTCCATTCCGGGATTTAAAGAAAGAATAATTTTTTCGTAATTATCACTGATTTTTTGAAGAGGAGACAGTTCACGTTTGCGAACATCTTCGCTTGTCATAGATTCAGTGACTTGAACATAAATTTTATTATCCGCTTTTGTTGCGATAAAATCCACTTCAGAATTGTCTATTTTTCCAATTGAGACATCATAACCCCGGCGAAGTAATTCGAAGTAAACAATATTTTCTAATGCATGTCCACTGTCGCGATTTCGAAAACCAAGTAGATAGTTGCGAAGTCCTATATCCACAATATAATATTTCCCCAAAGTTCTTAAAAATTCTTTTCCCTTGATATCAAATCGTTTGATTTCATAGAAGAAATATGATTCCAGCAATGCATTTATATAGGATTGGACGGTATGAACACTAGGTGTCCCTTTTCGTTTTCCGTTGTCAAGCAATCCTTCATTCATCAAAGTATTTCCGATAGATGAGACAGATATATTGCTTCCTATATTATCAGCAAGAAACATAATAATTTTTTTTAAGAGAACAGGATCAGTGATTCTACTTTGTCCTTTGCGGTTTTCGCGTTCAAGAATATCTCTCATAATTACGGTTGAGTAGATGCCCTCGAGTAACATCAATGCTTTTTCCTGGTCTAATCCTATATCGGCAATGCCTGGCATTCCGCCAAATCGCATGTAAGCATCAAAAACGTCTCGAAGTTCATAACGTTCATCATTTTTATCGAAGGCTTGTTTGCGAATACCTCCCAATGAACTTTTTATTTCTCTGACTTCAAAGCCATGAAAAGTAAGAAATTCAGAAAAAGAAAGCGGTAACATTTTAATCTCTACACATCTGCCGGATAAGTAAGTGGCATATTCAGAGGAGAGCATATAGGCATTTGAACCAGTGACATAAATGTCACAGTTAAAATCAACACGGAAGGAATTGACAGCATCTTCCCAGTTAGGAACACGCTGAACTTCGTCGAAGAAAAGGTACATTCTCTTATTAGGGACGATATGTTGTTTTACATATTCGTAAAAAGAGTCACTGTTCATATTTTTAAAGGCATGGGATTCAAAATTCATTTCAAGAATCTGCTCATCAGTAATGCCACTTTCCTTCAGATGTAAAACCATTAATTTGAGCAGGCTCGATTTTCCACATCTGCGGATTCCAGTAACAACTTTTAAAGGTTCGGTATCTTGAAATGCGATGATTTTATTTAGATATAAATCTCTTTTTTTGAGTTTATGTGTATCAATCATTTACCATTCCTCCTATCTTGTGTATGAATATAGCATAAATTAAAAAAAAAATCAAGTTCGTGCAATTAATTGCAAAAAAAGTAGAAAAATAGAAAATTTTGCAATTAATAAACAGAAGTTTGGAGCTTGAAAGGTTCTGTTATGCAATGCTTGAATTCTGCTTCCTTTATTAGAATAATTTTCATGCATTTTCACATAATAGCATTAAAAGTAAAATTTAGCATGAGAAGAAAGAACAGCCATGCGGAATCAATCATGGAGGAATCATATGAAGGCAACAGGAATTGTACGTCGGATTGATGACCTGGGACGTGTGGTCATTCCGAAAGAAATACGAAGAACACTTAGAATCAGAGAAGGTGATCCACTGGAGATATTTACCGACCGGGAAGGCGAGATTATATTGAAAAAATATTCACCGATCGGGGAGCTTGCAGCATTTGCAGGTATGTATGCAGACAGCCTGGCAAAAGAGGCAGGGTGCCTTGTGTGTATCTGCGATATGGATCAAGTCGTGGCAGCTTCCGGAAACGGGAGAAAAGAGGTGCAGGAAAAGTATATCAGCAAAGTTCTTCAAGGAGAACTGGAAGAAAGAAACAGTATTCTGGCAAAGGTTGATGAGAAGAAATATATCCGGGTGTTCCGGGAACAGGAAAAGGATTATGTGTGGGAATCTATTACACCGATCATTTGCGAAGGAGATGTTGTGGGGGCAGTTATTTTACTGTCATCAGATGAAAAAGAGAAGTTTACAAAACTGGAACAAAAGCTGGGGGCATGTGCAGCAGGATTTCTTGGAAAGCAAATGGAGTGATAAAATTTGCAGAAGTAGTCATATTCGCCGAATCTGGCTCATACCTTGTGGTAGACAAGGAGGAATGAGATGGAGAATATGCAAAAAAATATAAAGGTCATATGGTGGATCAAGTCACTTCTGGCTTCTTATATTGTCACCGGTATCTTACTTTTGGTTTTGACATTTTTTATGTATAAATTTGAATTAAATGAAAAAATTGTATCGGCGGCAATTGTTGGAATCTATGTAGTGTCAACACTGATCGGAGGAATGATCATAGGGAAACTGACAAAATCAAAACGGTACTTGTGGGGGATGGTTCTTGGAATCCTATATTTTGTATTGCTTTTGCTCATTACACTTGGAGTTTACAGAACTCTGAATGGAGACAGTGTAAGTATTGTCACATCACTGATACTATGTGCAGGCGGCGGTATGACCGGTGGTATGATATCATGAAAGGCTAAAAAATAAGAGCTGCGTATATCTATTGTAAAAAGGAAACAGATATAGGCAGCTTTTATTTTACGTACGGTTCATAATCGTAATGACGAATGTATATGTCCCTTACAGAAAGTAGAATAGTTACAGTTCGAATCAGAAAGTTTTTGCCACATGTAAAAATGTAAAGATACCAGAATGGAAAGTGTTTCCACCGGCATCTTATGAATTATGGTCAACCTGATCCATGTACTTGATGAGGCGGAAGATTTGGCTTGTATAGCCCCATTCATTATCATAGAAACAGATGACCTTAAAGAAATGAGAATTTACTTGAATTCCCTGTCTTGCATCAAAGATAGAAGCGTGTGGATCTCCGATGAAATCAGAAGATACAACTTCATCATCTACATAATCAAGAATGCCGGACAAATATGTCATGGAGGCTTCCTTTACTTTTTTGCAGATATCCTCATAAGATGCAGACTCTTTTAGTGCGACGTTCAGATCAACGATTGAGACGTCTGTAGTTGGAACACGATAAGAAATACCACTCATCTTGTCCTTCAGAGAAGGAATGACGAGAGAGATAGCCTTAGCGGCTCCGGTTGTGGATGGAATCAGATTGCCGAATGCAGAACGTCCGGTACGCCAGTCCTTGAGAGAACGGCTGTCCACAACTTTCTGCTTGGCAGTTGCGGCGTGGATCGTAGACATCAGACCATATTCAATTCCATAATTGTCTTCCAGTACTTTACAGATAGGTGCCAGACAGTTGGTCGTGCAGGATGCATTGGACACAACGGACATATCTTTCGAATAACCGGTATGGTTGATCCCCATGATGAATGTAGGTGTTTCTTCATCTTTTGCAGGTGCAGAAATAATGACTTTTTTTGCACCACCTTGCAGGTGAGCACTTGCTTTTTTTGCTGTGCAAAATGCTCCGGTTGCATCGATGATGTATTCGGCACCGCAGGAACCCCAAGGGATGGAAGCAGCATCACCTTCTGTGAAGACAGGAATCTTCTGCCCGTTAATGATAAGTCCGTGTTCATAAGTTCCAAGTTCTCCCTGGAAACGTCCAAATGTAGAGTCGTAGCGGATCATATAGACCATATAATCAAGATCCGCATTTCTTGCGTTAATTCCACATAATTTAAAAGTTTCCGGTCGACTGATGGCGATACGGAGTGCAACGCGTCCAATACGTCCGAATCCGTTAATGCCAATTGAAATTGCCATGTTACAATTACCTCCTATAAGACATATTAATGAAGTGGCAATTTCTGATTCATTTGTAATCTAACGCAAGTGTAACATAGTAAAATTGAAAAAACCACCTTTTTGCAGGTAATTAAAATATTAACGGGAATAATTAAAAATTAACGATTCAGATAAAAATATTGCGAAAAAGAAAGGAAGATGCTATACTTATAAAAGTCAAGAAAGACAAGGAGGAATGTAGTGATGAAACATGTGAAAACATTGAATACACAGACTCTGAACAAGACAGTGAAAAAAGGCGGTTGCGGCGAATGTCAGACATCTTGCCAGTCAGCATGCAAGACTTCCTGTACAGTAGGAAATCAGACCTGTGAGCAGAGCAAATAAGTAAAAGAACATAGGTAAAAAACCAGGAGACAGCGGTCTTAAAAGGGTCGCTGTCTCTGTTCTGTTGCCAAATAACCATGAAAATTTTTAAAGGGATAGAAAAAATAGAAAAGGAGATTATTACTGTGATTCATCAGTATAAGAATAACGGATATAACATTGTTCTGGATGTATACAGTGGAGCCGTACATGTGGTTGATGACCTGTGCTATGATGTGATCGCTGTACTGAATGAACCGGACGAAGAACCAACAGCTGAGATTTTAAAGAGTGATCTTACATGGGAGAATCTGAAAAAGCGGCTTGGAGATACATATAGCGAGGAAGATTTAAGAGATGCTCTTGATGATGTCATTGAACTGACAGAGGACGGGAAATTATTTACAAAGGATGAGTTTGAATATCTTGTTCCAATCGTGAAGAAGAGAAAGACAGTTGTAAAGGCTCTTTGCCTTCACATTGCACATGACTGTAATCTGGCCTGCAGATACTGCTTTGCAGAAGAAGGCGAGTATCATGGAAGACGTGCTCTTATGAGTTATGAAGTCGGAAAGAAGGCATTAGATTTCCTGATCGCAAATTCCGGAAGCAGAAGAAATCTGGAAGTAGATTTCTTTGGAGGAGAGCCGCTTATGAACTGGCAGGTTGTCAAAGATCTGGTAGCATACGGAAGAGAACAGGAAAAGCTTCATGACAAGAATTTCCGATTTACAGTTACGACGAACGGCGTTCTTCTGAATGATGAGATTCAGGAGTTTGTCAATAAAGAGATGGACAATGTTGTGCTAAGCCTGGATGGACGAAAAGAAATCAATGATAAGATGCGTCCGTTCCGCAACGGAAAAGGAAGCTACGATCTGATCGTGCCGAAATTCCAGAAGCTGGCTGAAAGCCGTAATCAGGAGAAGTATTATATCCGTGGGACATTTACAAGAAATAATCTGGATTTCTCCAATGATATCCTGCATTTTGCAGATCTTGGATTCAAGCAGATGTCCATTGAGCCGGTCGTAGGTGACGAATCCGATCCATATGCGATCCGCGAAGAGGATATTCCACAGATCAAAGAAGAGTATGATAAACTTGCCAAGATTATGATCGAACGAGAGAAAGAAGGCAAAGGATTTAATTTCTTCCACTTTATGATCGATCTGGAAGGCGGCCCATGTGTGATGAAACGTATGTCCGGCTGTGGTTCCGGAACAGAATATCTGTCTGTCACACCATGGGGAGATCTGTATCCATGTCATCAGTTTGTCGGGCAGGAAGAATTCCTGATGGGAAATGTAGACGATGGAATTGTAAAGCCGGAGATTGCAGATGATTTCAGAAGCTGCAGTGTATATTCAAAAGAAAAATGTAAAAATTGTTTCGCTAAATTCTACTGTAGCGGTGGATGTATGGCAAACTCTTATAATTTCCATGGAACGATCCATGATTGTTATGATGTTGGCTGTGAGATGCAGCGTAAACGTGTGGAATGTGCCATTATGATCAAAGCAGCACTGGCAGATGCATAATGTGTAACATAGAATCCTTCGAAGGAATGGAAGAAAGAGAAAGGAAGTAAATCATGAAAAAAAGCAGAGGCATACTTAGTCTTATTGTGGCAGCAGCCTTGATCGTACTGCTTGGTTTTACGACAATTGTTGGATTCGGAAAAGGCCATACAGGTTCTATGAAGAATATCAAACTGGGTCTGGACCTTGCCGGTGGTGTAAGTATCACATATCAGGTCAAAGATGACAATCCATCGGATGAAGAGATGAGTGATACGATCTATAAGCTGCAAAAGCGTGTAGAACAGTATAGTACAGAGGCAAGTGTATATCAGGAGGGAAGCGACCGTATTAATATCGAGATTCCTGGTGTTACAGATGCCAATGAGATTTTAGACGAACTTGGACAGCCGGGTTCCCTGTATTTTATTGCGCAGACAGGCAGTGACGGCTCAGCAAACTATAGTCAGGTGAACAGTACGGGAGATGCGTCCAAAGATTATCAGCTCAACAAGACAATTGAAGAATTGCAGGCAGACGGTTCTATTGTACTGAGTGGCAATGATGTGAAAAGTGCCCAGGCTCAGACAACAGAAGACCAACTGACAAAGAATAAACAGAATGTTGTATCTCTTACATTTACAAAAGAGGGAACAACAAAGTTCGCAGATGCAACAACAAAAGCACTGGCAGCAAAACAGAGCATTGGTATCTATTATGATGGAGCATTTGTAAGTGTTCCGAATGTACAGGCAGCCATTACAAATGGACAGGCTCAGATCAGTGGTAACATGACCTATGAAGAAGCAGATGCGCTTGCTTCTACAATCCGTATCGGTGGTCTGAAGCTGGAACTGGAAGAGTTGCGTTCTAATGTTGTAGGAGCCCAACTTGGTGAGCAGGCAGTTGCGACCAGCTTAAAAGCCGGAGCAATCGGACTTGCAATTGTATTTGTATTCATGTGTTGTGTATACTTGCTTCCGGGACTTGCATCCGGACTTGCACTTTTAATCTATACAGGACTTGTACTTGTAATCCTGAATGCATTTGAAGTAACATTGACACTTCCGGGTATTGCCGGTATCATTCTTGGCATTGGTATGGCAGTAGATGCCAACGTTATCATCTTCGCTCGTGTACGTGAAGAGATGGTACGCGGAAGAAGTGTAAAGAATTCTCTGAAGATTGGTTTCCAGAAAGCTTTATCAGCAATCTTAGATGGTAATATTACGACTCTGATTGCAGCAGCTGTATTGTGGTTCAAAGGTTCCGGTACAGTAAAAGGATTCGCGCAGACACTTGCAATTGGTATCATCGCATCTATGTTTACAGCACTTGTTATTACAAGATTGATCGTAAATGCATTTTATGCAGTTGGACTTAGAAGTGAAAAATTATATTATCGTCCAAAGAAAGAGCGTGAGCCAATCGATTTCCTTTCAAAGAAAAAAGTGTTCTTTACAATTTCTCTTGTATTAATTGCAGCAGGAGTGATCACAATCGGTGTCAATGCAGGAAGAGGAAAAGGAGCATTTGCATACAGCCTTGAATTCCAGGGCGGTACATCTACAAATGTAACATTTGATAAAGATTACTCTATTGATGAGATTGATAAGGAAATTGTTCCGGTTGTAGAAAAGGTAACTGGAGATAACAATGTTCAGACTCAGAAAGTAGCCGGAACCAATCAGGTTATTATCAAGACAGTTACACTGGATCTTGACAAGCGTGAAGCACTGAATAAGGCTATGGTTGATAACTTCGGTGTGGACGAATCAAAGATCACGGCAGAAAATATCAGTTCTACAGTAAGTAATGAGATGCGAAGAGATGCAGTTATCGCGGTTGTTATTGCGACAATCTGTATGCTTCTGTATATCTGGTTCCGATTCAAAGATATCCGTTTCGCTACCAGTGCGGTACTTGCTCTTTTACATGACGTCCTTGTTGTAGTAGGATTCTATGCAATTGCAAGAATCTCTGTTGGTAATACATTTATCGCGTGTATGCTGACAATCGTTGGATATTCCATCAACGCGACCATTGTTATCTTTGACCGTATCCGAGAGGAAATGCGTGGTAAGACAAAGAGCAGTGATGTTGCAGCAGTTGTAAACAAGAGTATCACACAGACGCTGACAAGAAGTATCTATACATCTCTTACAACATTTATCATGGTAGCAGTACTTTACGTCATGGGTGTAAGTTCTATCAAGGAGTTTGCACTTCCATTGATGGTCGGAGTTGTATGCGGAGCTTACTCATCTGTATGTATCACAGGAGCACTGTGGTATGTAATGAAACGCTTCAAGAAGTAATTTTAAATACTATAGAACAGCCAAAGTCATATTTTATGGCGAGGCTGTTCTTTTCTTAAAGTAAATATTTGCAAAGTAAATAAAATGATGTTGGAGATTCCTGTCGAAAGTGTAGTATTTACTTTGCAAATATTTATTTGGATAAAACAGGAGAGACGAAAATTATGGAACGCTGGGTACTTTTAAGAAAAGGTGCTGATTTTGAGGCTATCAGTAAGAAATTTCATATTAGTCCGAGACTGGCCAGTCTGATCCGTAACCGGGATGTTATTGGAGATGAAGCAATCAACCAATATCTGAACGGTACAATTGCGGAACTCTACGATGGAATGCAGATGAAGGGTATGCCACAGGCGGTGGAAATTCTGACTGAAAAAATCAGGGACCGGGAAAAAATCCGTGTCATTGGAGACTATGACTGTGATGGGATCAATGCGACATATATTCTTTTAGAAGGTCTGGAAAAACTTGGCGCAAAGGTGGACAGCGACATCCCAGATCGTATCAAAGACGGATATGGATTAAATCAGCATCTGATCGACCGGGCGCATGAAGATGGAATTGATACGATCATCACCTGCGATAACGGAATTGCGGCAGCGAAAGAAATTGAGTATGGAAAAGCGCTTGGTATGACGATTATCGTAACAGACCATCATGAAGTGCCGTACAAGGAAAATGAAGCGGGAAGAAGATACATTTTACCGCCGGCAGATGCAGTTGTTGACCCAAGGCAGGAAGGATGTGAATATCCATTTAAAGGATTATGTGGTGCAGCGGTTGCATACAAGCTTGTAGAGGCGCTCTGTGAGGCAAATGGTCAGGACGTGGCGGATCTGGATTATCTTTTGGAAAATGTTGCAATTGCAACAGTGGCAGATGTGATGGATCTGACAGAGGAAAATCGAATTCTGGTGAAGCAGGGTCTTGAGATGCTAAAGAGGACCTCTAATCTGGGACTACGTGCACTGATCCAGTGTATCGGGCTGGAGGGAAAAAAGATTCAGGCATATCACATCGGATTTATTCTTGCTCCGTGTCTGAATGCCAGTGGTAAGCTGGATACGGCAAAAAGAGCACTGGCACTGCTTCGGGCAAAGACAGAGCGGGAGGCAGATATGCTGGCAGGTGATCTGAAAGCATTGAATGAGAGCCGTAGAGATATGACAGACCGCGTTGTAGATGAGGCAATGGCGAAAGTGGAACGGACAGATATCCGGGGGGATAAGGTGCTTGTTATCTATCTGCCGGATTGCCATGAAAGCCTTGCCGGCCTTGTGGCTGGACGTGTGAGAGAAAATTACTATCGTCCGGTATTTGTATTGACGGATTCCGAAGATGGAGTCAAAGGATCGGGAAGATCGATTGAAAGCTATTCCATGTATGAAGAACTGACAGGCTGTGGGGATCTTCTGACAAAATTCGGCGGACATCCGATGGCGGCAGGACTTTCACTTGATAAAGAAAATGTTGAGAAATTCAAAAGAAGACTAAATGATCAGTGTACGCTTTCAGAAGAAGAGCTGACAGAAAAAGTAGTGATTGATATGGAACTGCCATTTGCTGCTATTACAGAACAGTTTATAGAAGAACTTGAATACATGGAACCATTTGGAAAAGGTAATACAAAACCGGTTTTTGCGGCAAGAGGCGTCGTCATGCAGCATGTGAAGATCATCGGGAAAAATAAAAATGTTGCAAAAGCAACAGCAATCGATGCGGCGGGAAACCGGATGGAAGCCATCTGTTTTCATGATGCACAGGAATTTGCAGAACGGTGTGAAAGAAATAATGGGAAAATGTCCATTACATTTTATCCTGGAATTAATGAATTCCGGGGAGAAAGACAAATTCAGATTGTAATTACTCATTATCGATAGATTTTTTTTGAAAAATGGAACAAATAATGCTATACTAAAAGATATACTTTACCTTGAAAGAGAAGAAGGAGAGAATAATTATGAAACCGATAGAAGATTATGTAGTAAGTATTCCGGATTTTCCAGAACCGGGGATTATATTTCGTGATGTGACAAGTGTATTACAGGACGCGGAAGGACTGCATCTTGCAATTGATCTGATGCAGGAAAAATTAGAAGGTCTTGACTTTGACGTAGTAGTCGGACCGGAATCCAGAGGATTTATTTTCGGGGTACCGATCGCATATAATCTGAAAAAGCCATTTATTCCGATTCGTAAAAAAGGAAAGCTTCCAAGAGAGACGGTTTCTGCAGAGTATGAATTAGAGTATGGCACAGCAACTATCGAGATGCACAAAGATGCGATCAAGCCAGGGCAGAGAGTTGTGATCATTGATGATCTGATCGCGACAGGCGGAACGAATGAGGCAATGATCCATTTGATTGAAGGTCTTGGCGGAAAGGTTGTAAAGACTGTGTTTTTAATGGAACTGGCAGGACTTCATGGACGTGACAGATTACAGGGATATGATATAGATTCAGTTATTGTATATCCTGGAAAATAGAAAAAGATATACATTTGAGAGACTAGAGAGGGAAGGAGGCGTTAATATGTCAGAGAATAAAACAACATATGAGTCACTGGACGGCAAGATTGCTCCGGAAGCATTGCTAAAAGACACAAGAGGGAAACTTCAGATGGTAGATGGGCACGGAATCAAACAGGAGGCAGATTATGATGATCCGGATAAGCTTTATGGCATGTTAATTGCCCGTATTCAAAAGTATCATCCGTCTGCGGATGTTACTCAGATCGAGAAGGCATATAATCTGGCAAAAAAAGCGCATGGAGACCAAAAGAGAAAGTCGGGAGAACCGTATATTATCCACCCGCTCTGGGTAGCAATCATTCTTGCGGATCTTGAGATGGATAAGGAGACAATTATTGCAGCTCTTCTTCATGACGTAGTGGAAGATACTCGGATTGGAGAGGATTATATCAAAGAAGAGTTTGGAGAAGAGGTAGCTCTTTTGGTAGACGGTGTTACGAAACTTGGCCGTGTAGCTTATTCTGCGGACAAACTAGAACTTCAGGCGGAGAATTTGAGAAAGATGTTCCTTGCTATGGCAAAGGATATCCGGGTTATTATCATTAAACTTGCGGACCGTCTGCATAATATGCGTACACTGCAGTTCATGACTCCGGCCAAACAGCAGGAAAAGGCTCGTGAGACAATGGATATTTATGCGCCGATCGCGGGAAGGCTTGGTATTTCTAAAATTAAGACAGAACTTGACGATTTGTCATTGAAGTATCTGAAACCAGATGTATTTTTTGATCTTGTAAATCAGATCAATGCCAGAAAAACAGAGCGTGAGGAATTTGTCCAACAGATTGTGGATGAAGTGTCCATGCATATGAAAAATGCGGGGATTAAAGCAGATGTAAATGGACGTGTAAAGCATTTCTTCAGTATTTATAAGAAGATGGTCAATCAGGATAAGACAGTAGATCAGATTTATGACCTGTTTGCAGTCCGTATCATTGTGGATTCTGTCAAAGACTGTTATGCGGCATTGGGAATTATCCATGAGATTTATACGCCAATTCCTGGAAGATTTAAAGATTATATTGCCATGCCGAAACCGAATATGTATCAGTCTCTGCATACAACGCTGATGAGTTCGATTGGTCAGCCGTTTGAGATCCAGATCCGTACACAGGAGATGCATAAGACAGCCGAATATGGTATTGCTGCTCACTGGAAGTATAAAGAGTCCGGCGGCAGCAAGAAAGGTGTTATGGCTGAAGAAGAGAAAATGAGTTGGCTCAGACAGATTCTGGAATGGCAGAGAGATATGTCTGACAACAAGGAATTCTTAAGCCTCATCAAAGGAGATCTGGATCTGTTTGCAGATGATGTGTACTGCTTTACACCGCAGGGGGATGTAAAGACATTGCCGACGGGGTCCACTCCAATCGACTTTGCTTATTCCATACACAGTGCAGTCGGCAATAAGATGGTCGGTGCCAGAGTGAATGGAAAGCTTGTTCCGATTGATTACAGAATCCAGAATGGAGACAGAATAGAAATTCTGACCTCCCAGAATTCGAAAGGACCAAGCCGTGACTGGCTGAATGTAGTCAAGAGTACACAGGCAAAAAATAAGATCAATCAGTGGTTCAAAAAAGAATTTAAAGAGAGCAATATTATCAAAGGAAAAGAGATGGTGGCCTCCTATTGCAAAGCAAAATCTCTCAACCTTTCTAATCTGCTCCAGCCAAAATATGAAGAGATCGTACAGAGAAAATATGGATTCAAGGACTGGGATTCTGTGCTTGCCGCGATCGGACATGGCGGCTTAAAAGAAGGACAGGTCGTGAATCGTCTGGCGGAAGAATATGGCAAGGATCACAAGCAGGAACTGACAGATGAAATTGTACTTGAAAAAGTTGCAGAGGCGGCTAAGAATAAAGTCCATATTGCCAAGTCCAAGAGTGGAATTGTCGTAAAAGGAATTGATGATGTGGCAGTCCGGTTTTCCAGATGCTGTAATCCGGTTCCGGGAGATGAGATTGTCGGATTTGTTACAAGAGGAAGAGGACTTTCGATTCACCGCACGGATTGTGTTAATATGATACATTTGACAGAAGCAGAACGTGCAAGACTGATTCCGGCTGAGTGGGAAGGAAATGTGGCAGAAGAGACAGGAGGTCAGTATCTGGCTGAGATCAAGATGTATGCAAGAGATCAGCAGGGACTTCTGATGAGTATTTCCAAAGTATTTACGGAGATGGAGATGGATGTCAAATCCTTAAATATCCGCACGAGCAAGCAGGGAACTGCGACCATCGAGGCTGGATTTATTGTGCATGGCCGAGAGGAACTTGCAAAAGTAATTGGTAAACTGCGTCAGATTGATGACGTGATCGATATTGAGAGAACAACAGGCTAGGAGGAAAGAAAAAGCAATGAAGATAGAGAAATTTTCCCTTGGGATTTTAGGGGCAAATTGTTACCTTTTGATAAATGAAGAGACAAAGGATACAGTTGTAGTGGATCCAGGTGGACATTCTAAGAAGTTTACAGCATACATTGAGGAAGAAAAACTTAACCTTGTGGCAATTCTTCTGACTCATGGACATTTCGATCATATTATGGGAATTGATTCTATTCTGGAAAACTGGAATATTCCGGTCTATGTAGAGGAAGAGGATCTTCCGATTATGACGGATCCAGAGCTGAATCTGTCTTCGTCTTACACGAATGGTTATTCCTTTGATGGTGCAAAACCGTTAAAAGACGGACAAAAACTGGAACTGGCAGGTGAGACGATAGAGGTCATTCATACACCGGGACATACGATGGGAGGCTGTTGCTATTATCTGCCTGTAGAACATGCAGTATTTAGTGGAGATACTTTATTCCAGCGTTCTGTCGGACGTACGGATTTCCCGAACAGCAGTCAGGATGCAATCGTACGTTCTGTAAGAGAACGACTGTTCGCACTTCCGGATGATACGATTGTTTATCCGGGACATATGGGTGAGACAAAGATAGAGTATGAGAAGCTTCACAACCCATATGTACAGGAGGGCTAAGAATGATCCGGGTTATATGCAATCAGGAGACATTTGTGTATAATGCATATCATATGGTGAAGGCTTTTTATCCATCGGAGACAGTTACGTCTTCGGTGGACGAAAAAGCCTCTAATTATGTAACCGTGGAATTTGCAGAAGATGGTACAGACGGGCAGAAAGAGGCGATGATTGAAATTGCAGACAGGCAGACAAATGACATGCCAGCGGAGAAATCTGCAATGAAAAAATATCTCGACCGGATGTTATACAAAAAGTTGTCAGAGCAAAGTGGCAGAACTCTTGCATGGGGAATCCTGATGGGAGTACGACCGACTAAAATTGCTATGAGAAAACTGGAAGAAGGTATGACACAGGAGACGTTTGTTCCATGGTTCCAGAAGGAAAATCTGGTGAGTGAAGAAAAAGCACATCTTGCATGGCAGATTGCAGGGAGAGAAAAAAAGCTTCTGGATCAGTTGGATTATGAAAATGGCTATAGTCTTTATGTGGGAATCCCGTTCTGCCCGACGGTTTGCAGTTACTGTTCGTTTAGTTCGGGTGCCTTAGGTGACTGGGAGTACCGGGTAGAAGACTATCTGGCTGCACTTATGAAGGAACTGGAAGCAATTGCGAAAATGTCTGAAGGAAGAAAAGCTGACACCATTTACATGGGTGGTGGAACACCGACAACTTTGAATGCGGATCAGTTAGACCGGCTGCTTACATGCATTGATAGACATTTTGTAAGGGAAGGACTTCTGGAGTTTACGGTGGAAGCCGGACGACCGGACAGTATTACGAAAGAGAAGCTTCAGGTGCTTCGAAATCACGGTATTAATCGAATTTCTATCAATCCTCAGAGCATGCAGCAGAAGACCTTGGATACAATTGGACGTAAGCATACTGTAGAACAAGTGTATGAAGCATTTCATATGGCGAGAAAGCTGGGATTTGATAATATCAATATGGATATTATTGCAGGACTTCCGGGAGAGACACCGGAGGATATGGAGGACACTCTAAGACAGATTGCGTTACTTGGACCTGATAATCTGACGGTACATTCCCTTGCAATTAAACGTGCAGCTAAAATGGGCCAGGAAGAGAGAGAAGGGAAACGATTAACGATCATACAAGATGAAATAGGTACGATGGTAGAGATGGCAGGAAATAAAGCCCGCCAGATGGGACTTTTTCCGTATTATCTGTATCGTCAGAAGAATATTGCCGGAAATTTTGAAAATGTGGGCTATGCAAAGGTTGACAAAGCAGGAATATACAATATACTAATTATGGAGGAAAAGCAATCCATTATTGCAGCAGGTGCAGGTGCGTCTACAAAAATCGTACTGAAAGAACCTGTCATAAATCCTGAAAGCAAAAAGAAGAAAAAAACCAGTTTGATCCGGCAGGAGAATGTAAAAGCAATCGATGCTTACATCAGCCGGGTGGACGAGATGATAGAACGAAAAGGAGAATGGCTATGGCGTTAAAGAAGAAACCAGTAACCGGTATGAAAGATGTAATGCCGGCAGAGATGGAAATCCGGGATTACCTGATCGGCCTGATTAAAGACACCTATAAAACATTTGGATTCCAATCTATGGAAACTCCATGTGTTGAGCATATCGAGAACCTGTGCAGTAAGCAGGGGGGAGATAACGAAAAACTGATCTTCAAGATTTTGAAACGTGGAGAAAAGTTAAAAATTGACGAGGCAAAAGAGGAAAATGATCTTGTGGATGGAGGACTTCGGTATGACCTGACAGTTCCGCTTGCAAGATATTATTCTAATCATGCAAATGAGTTGCCGTCTCCTTTTAAAGCACTTCAGATTGGAAGTGTATGGAGAGCAGACCGCCCGCAGAAAGGACGTTTCCGCCAGTTTGTGCAGTGTGATATCGATATATTAGGAGAGGCTTCCAATCTCGCCGAAATCGAGCTGATCCTTGCCACAACGGCGATGCTTGGGAAACTGGACTTTAAGAATTTTACTGTATGTATTAATGACCGTAATATATTGAAATCTATGGCTGCTTACAGTGGTTTTAAAGAGGAAGACTATGATGAAGTCTTCATTGTTCTGGATAAGATGGATAAGATAGGACCGGAAGGTGTCGAGGCAGAACTGATTGAGATGGGATATACCAGTGAAAGTGTTAAGACCTACCTTTCTCTTTTTGATGAAGTTGCTTCTGATGTATCCGGAGTCCGTTACCTGAAAGAAAAGCTTGGAGATTATCTGAGCGATGAGACAGCTGACGGTCTGGAATTGATTATGTCAAGTGTAGAAGCGGCAAAAGAGTGTGATTTTAAACTTCAGTTCACACCAACCCTCGTAAGAGGACAGTCCTACTATACCGGAACAATTTTTGAGGTAACTATGGACGACTTTGGCGGTTCTGTTGCCGGAGGCGGACGTTATGATAAGATGATCGGCAAGTTTACAGGGCAGGATACACCGGCATGCGGATTTTCCATTGGATTTGAGAGAATTGTCATGCTGCTTCTGGAAAATGGGTATAAAGTTCCGGGAGGACGTCAGAAAAAGGCATATCTTCTGGAGAAGAAGCTTCCGAAAGAGGCCATGTTGAAGGTACTTGCTCTTGCAAAAGCTGACCGAGAGGCAGGACGACAGGTGCTGATCGTCAATATGAAGAAGAATAAGAAGTTCCAGAAAGAGCAGCTAATAGAAGAGGGATATACAGAAATTGTAGACTGTTATGCAGATTCCGTAGACAAGCTGTAGAAAATAGAACGCACAAGTGAAAAAGGAGATATAGAAAAATGGCAGAGTCAATGCAGGGCTTAAAGAGAACTCACAGATGTGGGGAGCTGTCAGCAGCTAACGTAGGTGAGACAGCGACCATTATGGGTTGGGTACAGAAAAATCGTAATAAAGGAGGTCTCGTATTTGTAGATGTAAGAGACCGTTCCGGAATTATCCAGGTTGTATTTGATGAAGGAAGTGTAGATGCAGCACTGATCGAGAAGGCTGCAAAGCTTCGCAGTGAATATGTTGTTGCAGTTGTAGGAAAAGTTGCAAAACGATCTGGTGCAGTCAATGAGAACATTGCAACAGGTGAAATTGAGATTATCCCAGAGGAGCTTCGTGTACTTTCTGAGTCAGAGACACCTCCGTTCCAGATTGAGGAGAATTCTAAGACAAAAGAAGAAGTCCGTCTGAAATACAGATATCTGGATCTTAGAAGACCAGATATGCAGCGCAATCTGATGATGAGAAGCAAGGTGGCTACACTTGCACGTCAGTTTATGGCAAATGAAGGATTCCTTGAGATTGAGACACCGGTACTCATCGGAAGTACACCGGAGGGAGCAAGAGATTACCTTGTACCAAGCCGCGTTCATCAGGGACATTTTTATGCACTTCCACAGTCACCACAGCTATTTAAGCAGCTTTTAATGTGTTCTGGTTATGACAGATATTTCCAGATTGCAAAATGTTTCCGTGACGAGGATCTTCGAGCAGACCGTCAGCCAGAGTTCACACAGATGGATATGGAGCTGTCTTTCGTAGATGTTGATGATGTCATTGATGTCAATGAAAGATTCCTTGCGATGCTGTTTAAAGAAGTTCTTGGTGTGGAAGTTCCGCTTCCGATTCCGAGAATGACATGGCAGGAGGCTATGGATCGTTACGGTTCCGATAAACCGGATACAAGATTCGGCATGGAACTTGTCAATGTGACAGATGTTGTAAAAGACAGTGAATTTGTCGTATTCAAAGGTGCCATTGAGAATGGTGGAACTGTCCGTGGTATCAATGCAAAAGGTCAGGGCGGTATGGCACGTAAGAAGATTGACAAGTTGGTTGATTATGCAAAGGATTACGGTGCAAAAGGACTGGCTTACATTGCAATCCATGAAGATGGAACTGTAAAATCTTCTTTCGCAAAATTCATGACAGAGGATGAGCAGAAGAACTTGATTCAGGCTATGGACGGTGAGAATGGTGATCTGCTTCTCTTTGCAGCAGATAAGAATAAAGTTGTATGGGATGTATTAGGTGCGCTTCGTCTGGAACTTGCACGCCAGATGGATCTTTTAGATAAGAATGAGTACAAATTTATGTGGATCACAGAGTTCCCGCTTCTTGAGTGGAGTGAAGAACAGAACCGTTTCACAGCAATGCATCACCCATTTACAATGCCAATGGAAGAAGATCTTCAGTACATCGACAGTGATCCGGGAAGAGTCCGTGCAAAAGCATACGATATTACTTTGAATGGAAATGAGATTGGTGGAGGAAGTGTGCGAATCTTTAACCCTGAGATCCAGAGCAAGATGTTCGAGGTGCTTGGATTTACACCAGAGCAGGCACAGGAGCAGTTCGGATTCCTCCTGACAGCATTCAAGTATGGAGTACCGCCACACGCAGGACTTGCATATGGATTGGATCGTCTTGTTATGCTCATGGCAAAACAGGATAGCATTCGTGACGTGATAGCATTCCCGAAGGTAAAAGATGCTTCGGATCTTATGACAGAGGCTCCAACAAAAGTTGATCAGAAACAGCTCGATGAACTGGGACTTGCAGTGGTAGCAGAGGAAGAATAAAATATATTTAATGATGAAAAAAATCCCACCCGGATATTCTTGCGTTGAAGAATACCGGATGGGATTTTTTATTAAATTATTGATCTTTTGGTGAGCGTCCATCTTTGTGTTTATTCCAGATGTTAAATGCGATCAAAAGACCGGCTGTGTATAAGATGCTGATCAGAATTGCCGGACTGTCTTTCAAAAAATAAATAACTAAGACTGCAGCAATTAACGCAATGGTCATCTGGAATGCAATCCAGATTCTTTTTTCACGAATTTCTCTGGCATGCTGCTGGGATTCCAGACGCTTCTGCTCTAATTTTAAGTATTCCATCAAGTCCTTGTCCGGAATACGGGAAAGTATAATTTCATCGCGAACAAGTCTGGCTTCGCGGCGGGAGTGGATATTTGCAATTTTAGCAGAAAAACGGGCAAAAAATCCGGAGGAATCACGCTCTTTTTCAGCTTTGTCAAACGGATCCATTTCAGAATCCAAGTTATAAGCAGATTCCGTTCCTGGAGCAGTAGCATTATTGATGACAGATGCATTTTTCCGGGCAGTTGTGCTACCGGAAGCAGACGTATCTTCCTGGATAGTTGAACTTTTAGAAGCAGACGTATCTTTCTGGATAGTTGTGCTGCTAGAAGCAGATGTATCTTCCTGACCAGATGCATTTTCTGTGGCAGATGTATCTTTCTGACCAGATATAGTTTCTGTAGCAGATGCATGATCTATTGTGGTTATATTTTCTTCTGTAGTTGTATTTCCTTCTGTAATTGTCTCTGACATAACAGACCTCCTATGTGAATTATATATATCAGCTGGGAGATGACTCCCACCTCGCAGCAAGAATGCCGAGGCATTCTTGAATCATCGTTTTGTTTATCATAACAGTAAAAAAAATAAAAAACAACTGATTTTCCAAGATTAGTCTTATTAAAAGAAAGAAGATTAGAGACTTTCATATATGAGAAGTGTGCAAAAAAATGGAATAAAATATATTGCATCAAAAATTTTGAAAAAAATTAAAAAAAGCTGTTGACAAAAGTCTGATTATCCTGTATAGTATGTATTGTTCCAAGGAACACAAGAAACAAACGGAACAATATAATGAATGCGACAGTGGCTCAGTTGGTAGAGTACGACCTTGCCAAGGTCGGGGTCGCGGGTTCGAACCCCGTCTGTCGCTCTTAAAAAATCTCAATCTTCGAATTGAGATTTTTTGTATATACGGGTATAATAATGAAAGGTGAAGATGCTATGTAAAAACATGGCATTTTTTTCTATAGGAAAACCAGGGGGCATGAGAGGAAAAGATGGAGAAAGATATTCATGATATTGTAAGAAGAGACTATGCCAATATAGCTTTGGAAAAGAAAGAAAATAGCATTGTTAATGATAGAAAAGAAAATCAGGTTGTATCTGCTACCGTGGGATATACACCGGAAGAACTGGCGCTGGCACCGGAAGGGGCTAATATGGGGCTGGGGTGTGGTAATCCACATCGAAAAGCAGCAATTCAGCCAGGAGAGATTGTGCTGGATCTGGGATCTGGAACAGGGCTTGACTGTTTTATTGCGGGAAAGACAGTTGGAAGAAGAGGACGTGCCATTGGTGTGGACATGACACCGGAGATGCTTTCAAAAGCCAGAAGTATTGCAAAGGAAAACCGGATACGAAATGTAGAATTTCGCCTGGGAGAGATTGAAAATCTTCCGGTGGCGGATAATACAGCAGATGTCTGTATTTCAAACTGTGTGATCAATATGTCGGATAATAAATGGAGAGTATACAGAGAGATATTCCGGGCTTTGAAGCCGGGAGGGCGTATCTCTATCTGCGATATTGTAATCATGAAAGAGCTGACACAAGAGATGAAAGAAGATGAAGCCATGCATTCCTGCTGAGTATCAGGGGCTTCTTCGGTAGAAGAACTGGAAGAGATTATCCGCAGTGCCGGATTTGAAAATATTGAGATACAGACAAAACCGGTGTCTAAGGAGTATGAAGAACGCTGGGGACGTGGATTGTCGGTAGGAGAATATATTATGTCGTCTGCAATTACTGCCAGAAAACCATGCGAGGGTTAAAAATTTGTAATATGATAAGATAGTTAGACAACAGGAGGATGAAAAATGAGCAAGCCAGATAAGATTAAAATCGGACTTTTAGGACTGGGGACAGTTGGAAGCGGAGTCTATAAATTGATTGAGAAACAAAAAGATGAATTTTACAAAAAGGCAGGAGCAGATGTTGAGATTGTAAAGATTCTTGTACACAATATGGAGAAAAAGCGTGAAGGTGTGGATCCATCTCTTCTTACCGATAACTGGAGAGATATTATTGATAATGATGAGATCCAACTCGTAATTGAGGTGATGGGTGGAATTGAGCCGGCAAGAACCATGATCCTGGATGCTTTAAATGCAGGGAAAAATGTTGTGTCTGCTAATAAAGATCTGATTGCTGAGCACGGAAAAGAACTTCTGGATGCAGCAGAAGAGCATGGTGTGGATTTTCTGTTTGAGGCTGCAGTAGCCGGAGGAATCCCGATCATCCGTCCGTTAAAGCAATGCCTGGCGGCAAATGAGATTGATGAAGTCATTGGAATCATGAATGGTACAACAAACTATATCCTGACAAAGATGTTTGAAGACAATATGGATTTTGATGAAGCATTGGCAAAAGCGACAGAGCTTGGATATGCAGAGGCGGACCCGACAGCAGATATTGAAGGATTAGATGCCGGACGTAAAGCAGCAATTCTGGCTTCCATTGCATTTCATTCCAGAGTTGTGTTCAAGGATGTATATACAGAGGGAATTACAAAGATTTCTTCAAGAGACATAGCATATGCAAAAGAATTTGGCAATGTTATCAAATTACTTGGTGTGGCTCATAATACAGAAGATGGAATTGAAGTGGGTGTTTATCCGATGATGATTTCACAGAATCACCCACTGGCATCTGTCAGAGATTCTTTCAATGCCGTATTTGTGCATGGAGATGCAGTTGGAGATGTAATGTTCTATGGACGTGGTGCTGGAGAGTTCCCGACTGCCAGTGCAGTTGTCGGAGATGTGATCGACGTAGTGCGTGACACGCAGTATCACTGTACCGGAAGAATCAGTTGTACCTGTTATCGGACAATACCAGTCAAGAATTTTAAGAATGTGAAAAATAAATTTTTCCTCCGTATGCAGGTAGAGAATAAACCTGGGGTTCTGGCTTCCATTGCCATGGTATTTGGTGTTCACAAGGTCAGCATTACAAAAGTCATGCAGAAGGAACAGTGCGAGAACGCTGATGTAGCTGAACTTGTTATTGTAACAGAGGCTGTCAAAGAAAGCCAGATGCTGGATTCTCTGGAGCATCTCAAAGATATGGAGACAATTCGCGAAGTCAGCAGTGTCATTCGTGAATATTAGTAGAAATATTGGAGGTTTAGGTTTGGAAGAAAGTGTAAAGGTCAATCCGCTTGCAACAGAGAAGGTCGAGCGGTTGATATTAAAATTCTCCATCCCGGCAATCATCAGTATGCTGGTCAGCTCGCTTTATAATATTGTAGACCAGATATTTATTGGACAAGGTGTAGGACTTCTTGGAAATGCAGCGACTAATATCGCATTTCCAATTACGATTATTTGTACTGCAACGGCATTGCTTCTTGGGATTGGAAGTGCTTCAAATTTTAATCTGTCCTCGGGGGCAGGAGAGCAGGAATGTGCGTGCAGGTATGCAGGGACAGGACTTGCAATGCTGATGCTTTGCGGTGTGACGATCGCGGTCATCGTATTATTGTTCTTAGATCCGCTGCTTCATGTATTCGGTGTTACAAAAGACGTCCTGCCTTATGCACAGGATTATACAGGGATTACAGCATTTGGAATTCCTTTTCTGATCCTGACGACAGGGGGGAATCATCTGATCCGTGCAGACAGAAGCCCGACTTATTCTATGACTTGTATGCTTACGGGGGCAATCATCAATACGATTCTAGATCCACTGTTTATTTTTGGATTCCATTGGGGAATGAAAGGAGCTGCATGGGCAACTGTAATCGGTCAGATCGTGTCTGGGTGTCTGGTAATTGTGTATTTTGTACGTTTTAAAAAGATGGGACTGACAGTGGAGATGCTAAAGCCCCGTGGAATGTATATCAAAGGCATTCTCACACTTGGTATGGCTTCATGCATCAATCAGATAGCTATGGCAATCGTGCAGATCGTGTTAAATAATACATTGAGATATTATGGTTCTCTTTCTGTATATGGATCAGATATTCCACTGGCGTGTGTCGGTGTAATTGCAAAAGTCAATATGGTGTTTATGGCAATCTGTATCGGTCTTGCCCAGGGATGCCAGCCAATCTGGGGTTTTAATTATGGAGCAGGCAATTATGTGAGAGTCAGACACACATATAAGCGATCCATGCAGATAGCGCTTGCGGTCGGCGGTATCTGTTTTGTGTGCTTTCAAGTATTTCCAAGACAGATCGTCAGTATTTTCGGGAATGGAAGCGAAGAATATTTCCGATTTGCAGAGAGGTACTTCCGCATTTATATGTTTATGACGTTTGTAAATGGAATCCACCCGGTCTGCTCGCAGTTTTTCACTGCGATCGGAAAAGCTGCAAAGGGAGCAGTTGTGTCTCTGACGAGACAGATATTATTTCTTTTGCCACTCATTATTATATTCCCGATATTTATCGGAATTGATGGTGTAATGTATGCAGGTCCGATCGCGGACGGAACGGCAGCAGTAGTTGCAATTGTACTTGCGAGAAGCGAGATAAAAAAGATGAGCTGATAAGTAAAGAGAAGGTTGTCAGGATCTGGGATTAAAAGAAAGGATAAGGCGTATGCAAAAGAAGAGAACGATAGGATTTATGTTCAAGCAGATAAATAATGTATATGAGAAGGAATTTAATAACCGGCTGCGTACGCTTGGTATTACCGCATCCCAGTGTGCAGTACTGGATTATCTGTTTGACTGTGAGAAAGAAGAAGTGACACAGAGGGACATTGAAAAAGGACTGAATCTCAGAAATCCTACCGTGACCGGTCTGCTGAAACGGCTGGACGAAAAGGGATATATTTTATCAGTTCCAAGTAATACAGATAAGCGCTGCAAGAACATTTACCTGACGGAGAAAGCTTACGATATCCAGAGACGCATGGAGAATCAGAGACGGAAGCTGGATAAGATGCTGACAATCGGAATGAATAAAAAAGAAATTGAGGCTTTGGAGAAAATGCTGAACAAAGTATTGTATAATATTGCAGAGCCGTAGGAAATATAAAAGGTATCATGTATGAAAATGCATGATGCCTTTTTTGATAAAAGACAATCATTTAAAATAGTTGCACCAAACTAACTACTATGATATTATGAATATGCAAATGATAATCAAAATCAATTATGGATGAGGATATGCAATGTCAAAGGAAGTAGTGTCTTATATGTTATCTGGTATGGATAATATGAAAAGTCTGCAGGTTCAGTTGATTCTGCAGTGTGCGCCGTTTCTGAAAGGAATCAAGATTGCCTGTATTTTGAATATTACGGAAGAAAACAGTAGAGAGCTTTATGAAATTCTGGAAGGAACAGGGATCAAATTAAAAATTCTGACAAGAAATCATGGAAAATGTCTTGTATTTTTGTACCGGCATGATTCATTTTCCAGATATTTGAAACGGACAGATGTCAGGGAATTTTTAGGTTCCTACGGATATGAGGACGTAGAACCGGAGAAAATGCTGGAACGCCTCTCGAAACGTGTCTGCCAGTATTCAGATGGAGAAATCTGTTTCCCACATGAGATAGGAGCATTTTTAGATTATCCGATCGATGATGTAAAATGTTTCATTGAAAAAGACGGAAAAGACAGTCTGTTTTCCGGATACTGGAAAGTCTATAACAATCCAGGGAGAGCAAAAATGATTTTCTGGGCGTATGATAAGGCAAAGACCAGTGCGGTAAATGAATATCTGGTTGGAAAAAGCATTCGGGATATTGCATGTATAGCTGCTTAAAAGCAAAAATTGATGACACAGATAAAACAGGAGGAGATAAAATTATGAGTATTTCAGTCGTATATTGGAGTGGAACAGGAAACACACAGGCAATGGCAGAGGCAATCGGAGAAGGAATTGAAGAAAATGGTGCACAGGCAAAAGTGATGTCTGTAGATCAGGCAAGCGTGGATGCACTGGCAGGAGAGGATGTATTTGCACTTGGATGCTCTGCAATGGGTGCAGAAGAACTGGAAGAGTCTGAGATGGAGCCATTTGTAGCAGAGCTGGAAGGAAAAGTAAGCGGAAAGAAAATTCTCTTATTTGGATCTTATGGCTGGGGAGACGGTGAGTGGATGAGAAGCTGGTGTGATCGCATGAAAGCGGCAGGAGCCGAGCTTGTGGAAGAGGAAGGTGTGATTGCAAACGAGACACCGGGAAGTGCAGAATTAAATGCATGTAAAGCAGCAGGAGCAAAACTGGCCGGCATTTAAACGGAAAGGACAGGTGGCTTAAATGAGTGTGGTAATTATCGGTGGCAACGAGAGAATGGAACAGCAATACAAGCAGATCTGCAAAAAACACAAATGCAAGGCGAAGGTATTTACAAGAATGTCCGGAAATTTGAAGACACAGATCGGACAGCCAGATCTGATTATATTATTTACGTCGACCGTAGCACATAAGATGGTACATTGTGCATTGAAAGAGGCAGAACGTTATAATATCCGTGTGGAACGTGCACATTCCAGCAGTGCAAGTGCACTGGAAAATGTACTTCAGGGATGCTGCTGATTTCTAACGTGCCTGGTAGAAAGTAAGTCATGGATTTGCATGATATGTACCTCAAAGCAAGAATGTAAGGAATTTTTGAAACAAAAAATAGATATGTTTTCACAGACAGAAAGAGGAATACGAAAATTAATAAAGGTATTCCTCTTTTTTTTATATGCATTTCATGCTAAAATATCATAGGATTATCAGGCGGCAAGGATGCCACTGACAGGTTTGAACAGGAACTATCATGGAGGAGACAAAAAATGAGTTATGCCGATCAGGTATTTAAAAATATGTGCCGCGACATTATTGATAATGGTACAGATACAAGAGGAGAAAAAGTACGTCCGGTGTGGGAAGACGGAACTCCGGCTTATACAGTGAAAAAATTCTGTGTTGTAAACCGGTATGATCTGTCTAAGGAATTTCCGGCACTGACACTTAGAAGAACTGCGATTAAGAGCTGTACAGATGAACTTTTATGGATATGGCAGAAAAAATCGAACAACATTCATGATCTGAACAGTCATATCTGGGATAGCTGGGCAGATGAGAATGGATCCATCGGAAAAGCATATGGCTATCAGATGTCTGTGAAGCACCAGTATAAAGAAGGGATGTTTGATCAGGTAGACCGCGTGATCTATGATCTGAAGAATAATCCATACAGCAGAAGGATTATGACCAATATTTATGTGCATCAGGATCTTCACGAGATGAATCTTTATCCGTGTGCATACAGTATGACGTTCAATGTTACGAAAAAGGAAGGCCATGAAAAGCTTACGTTGAATGGAGTACTGAATCAGAGATCTAACGATGTTCTGACTGCAAATAACTGGAATGTATGTCAGTACGCTGTGCTTTTGCATATGCTGGCGCAGGTATGTGATATGGAAGCAGGAGAGCTGGTTCATGTGATCGCAGATGCGCACATTTATGATCGTCATATTCCGCTTGTAGAAGAGCTGATAAAAAGAGAGCCTTACCCGGCACCGAAATTCTGGTTAAACCCGGAAGTGAAGGACTTTTATGATTTTACGCCGGATGATGTGAAACTGATTGATTACGAGACACACGACCAGATTAAAAATATTCCGGTAGCAGTGTAAAATGCTTTGGAAATAGTAAAAATAAAATGAGGAGGAGTGGTGCAGATGAATTTGATTGTAGCAGTGGATAAAAACTGGGCGATTGGAATGAATAACAAACTATTGGTTAGCATTCCACAGGATATGAAGTTTTTCCGTGAGACGACAAAGGGGAAGGTCGTTGCAATGGGAAGAAAGACACTGGAGAGCTTTCCGGGGGGACAGCCACTAAAAAACCGTGTCAATGTAGTTCTGACATCTGATAAGAATTATCAGGTAAAAGGAACGGTTGTTGTTCATACGATCGAAGAGATGGTAGAAGAACTTAAGAAGTATGAAGATGAAGAGATATTTGTGATCGGGGGAGAGAGCATTTACAGACAACTGCTTCCATATTGTAAGACAGCGTATATTACAAAAATCGATCACGCGTACCAGGCAGATACATTTTTCCCTGATCTGGATCAGGATCCGGATTGGCGGATGACGAAGATCAGTGATGAGCAGACGTATTTTGATCTGGAGTATGTATTTACAATTTACGAGAGGGTATCATGAGAATTTTAAATGTAACCGCGCAGAAACCGAACAGCACCGGCAGTGGAATTTTTCTGTCGGAGCTTATGAAGGAATTTGCAAATAAGGGACACACACAGGCACTGGTGGCCGGTGTGTATCCTGAGGAGGAAACTCCGGTACCGGATCTGGTCACATTTTATCCGGTATATTTTGAACAGGGGAAACTGAATTTTCCAATCGTAGGAATGTCGGACGAGATGCCATATCCGAGTACCAGATACCGGGATATGACACCAAAGATGGAAGTGGCATTCAAAGAAAGTTTTTTGAAACAGCTGGATGAGGCGGTAAGAGATTTGAATCCGGATCTGATTTTGTGCCATCATCTTTATCTTTTGACTGCCATCGTACGGGAACATTTTCCAGACCGGAAGGTCTTTGGCTTTTGCCATAATACAGATTTGCGGCAGATGCAGAAGACAGATTTGGAACGGGAGTACATTACAGGGCAGATTCGAAGACTTGATCGGATTTTTGCACTGCATGCAGAGCAGAAGCGGACCATTCAGGATATTTATGATGTGCCGAAAGAAAAAATACAGGTGATTGGAATGGGGTATAACAGCCATATTTTCAAGAATGAAAGCCTGCGTGTGAATGACGGTGTGACAAGAATTGCATTTGCCGGAAAGATTTCGGTGAAAAAAGGAGTGGAAAGCCTGATCCGGAGCCTGAATTATTTGGGATATGAAAAGGAAAGGATTGAGCTTTTGCTTGCCGGAGGAGCCGGGAATGAAGAAGAGTATGAGCAGATAGTAGAGCTTGCAAAAAAATGCCCGTATAAGGTGACATTTTTAGGAAAGCTTCCACAGAAAGAGCTGGCGAAGGTCTACAATTCCTGTGACATCTTTGCACTTCTGTCATTCTCTGAAGGACTGCCGCTTACGGTCATTGAGGCGCTTGCATGCGGAGACAGAGTAGTCATGACAGACCTGCCCGGAGTGAAAGAATGGATTGATACTTATGCGCCGGGTGCGGATATAAGATATGTGACACTGCCATTGATGCGTAATGTGGACGAGGCAGTTCCTGCGACGCTGCCGGATTTTGAAAGGCGGATCGGTCAGCGAATCTGGGAGTCTGTGGAGGCAGGTAAAACAAAAGAAGTAGATGTCAGCGGACTTTCCTGGACAAAAATTGCAGGCGAAGTGCTGAAAGTATTATCTCTGACATCATAAAATATATCAAGAAAACAGATGAAAAATGTCATTGACAGTAACACAAAGTTATGATTATAATATATAAAAATATTCGATAAAACAGTTTTGTGAAATGCAATGACGGGGAGGAGTACATAGATACCGGAAGCTAAGAGAGAAGACGGGTGGTGTAAGTTTTCATGAAGGGTTTATGGAAGTAGCCTCTGAGCAGTGAACCGAAAAGATGAATGGCTGATAGTGCTTTTGAAAGAAAGCATCTATAGTTACATGATCTGAGTAGACTTCAACGTCTGTCCCGACGTTACAAGGGAGCAATATCGGATAATCGTTATGGTTTCCCGTATTGACATGAGTGCAGAGAGAATTCTCTGAAATTAGGTGGTAACACGGATGGTATATTCGCCCTAAGCTATTTCGCTTAGGGCGTTTTTCTATATCTGACGGGAAATGCATACTCTGTTGGATATTCATGACGAAGCAAAATCTGGAAATATTAAAGGAGGAAGACATTTATGAAGAAAATCAGTGGCAATAAGTTATTAGTAAAAGCCTTAAAAGAAGAAGGAGTAGATACTCTGTTCGGTTATCCTGGGGCATGTACCATTGATATCAGTGACGAACTTTACAAGCAGGATTTTACGAAAGTAATCTTGCCAAGGCAGGAAGTGGCACTTGTCCATGAGGCCGATGCCTATGCAAGATCTACCGGAAAAGTCGGTGTTTGCCTTGTTACAAGTGGTCCGGGAGCAACGAACTTGGTAACAGGTCTTGCAACAGCATATTATGATAGTGTTCCGCTTGTGTGCTTTACCGGTCAGGTGTCCAGACATCTGATTGGAAATGATGCATTTCAAGAGGTTGACATTGTAGGAATTACAAGAAGTATCACCAAATATGGAGTAACGGTGCGAAACAGAGAAGACCTTGGAAGAATTTTAAAAGAAGCATTTTACATTGCAAGAACAGGACGTCCAGGTCCGGTCCTTATCGATCTTCCAAAAGATGTTATGGGAGAACTTGGAAGCGCAGAATATCCGGAAACTGTTAATATCCGTGGTTATAAGCCGAATACAAGCGTACATATCGGACAGTTAAAACGTGCGATCAAAATGCTTGGACGTGCAAAAAAGCCATTATTTTTAGCAGGTGGAGGTGTGATTATTTCCCGTGCAAACGAAGTATTTACCAAATTGGTGGAGAAGACGAATATTCCGGTCGTAACAACAGTAATGGGACGCGGGGCAATTCCGACAAACCACCCACTCTACATCGGAAATCTTGGAATGCATGGAGCATATGCCTGCAATATGGCTGTCAGTGATTGTGATCTGCTGTTTTCAATCGGAACTAGGTTCAATGACCGAATTACCGGAAAGCTGCATTCATTTGCACCGAATGCACAGATTGTACATATCGATATTGATACAGCTGCAATTTCAAAAAATGTACAGGTAGATATTCCGATTGTTGCGGATGCAAAAGATGCAATTGAGAAGATGTTAGAGTATGTAGAGCCGAATGAGACATCAAAGTGGCTGGAACAGATTGAAAGCTGGAAAGAGGAACATCCTCTGAAAATGAAAGAAAAACCGATTATGACACCTCAGGATATTATTGAGACGATCAACCGTATGTTTGATGAAGCAATTATTGTAACTGATGTAGGACAGCATCAGATGTTCACGGCTCAGTTTGCTGAGATTACACAGAAGAAGAGACTTCTTATGTCAGGTGGACTTGGAACAATGGGGTATGGACTTCCGGGAGCAATCGGTGCTAAAATCGGTAATCCGGATGTACCGGTTATTTCCATCTCCGGTGACGGTGGGATGCAGATGAATATTCAGGAACTTGCAACAGCAGTATTAGAGGAACTTCCAATCATTAGCTGTATTTTTAATAATTATAACCTTGGAATGGTTCGCCAGTGGCAAAAATTATTCTATGGAAAACGTTACTCTATGACGAACTTACGATCCGGTGCTGCAAGCAGAAGGGCAGCAGATGATGAGAATTTTGAATATCCGGAGTATACTCCGAACTTTATCAAACTGGCAGAAAGTTATGGCGCAGTAGGAATCCGTGTGGAGAAAAAAGAAGATATTGAGCCTGCATTCAGAGCAGCACTTGAAAATAAACACAGACCGACGATTATTGAGTTTATGATTGATCCAGAGGATCTTGTATATCCAATGATCAAACCGGGCGGAACTCTGGAAGAGCTGCTCATGGATTGTTAGAAGGGAGAATCGAATTATGAGTGGAACAAATAATGGAATGAAAAAACGCTGGATATCACTTTATGTAGAAAATCAGGTAGGTGTTTTGTCTAAAATTTCCGGACTCTTTTCTGGAAAGTCATATAATCTGGACAGCCTTACTGTAGGAACAACAGAAGATCCGACTGTATCCAGAATGACAATAGCAACGGTCAGTGACGATGAGACATTTGAACAGATCAAAAAGCAGCTCAACCGTACAGTAGAGGTTATTAAAGTTATTGATTTTACAGATGTTTTTGTAAGAATGAAAGAAATTATGTACATTAAAGTTCAAAAATGCACACCAGAGGACAAGGTTGAATGTTTCCAGATCGCGGAGACGTTTAAGGCAAAAGTCATTGACTACGGAAGAGACAGTCTTTTGCTGGAATTTGTACAGACAGGAACCAAAAATGACGCAGTTATCAAGCTGATGAAAGAAGAGTTCAAGAGTATTGAAGTTGTGCGTGGAGGAAGCGTTGGAATTGAGTCTATTAGTATGATGGAAAGATAATTCTAAAAAAACAGAGCGCACTCTTGAATTTTAAATATGATGGTATTATAATAATGCCAGTAGAATAGTTAAAAAATTAAAGTTATATAGATGAACGGAGGAAATTATCATGGAGAAAAAGAACATTGACTGGTCAAACATCGGATTTGGCTACATGCAGACAGATAAGAGATATGTATCCAACTACAAAGACGGAGCATGGGATGAAGGAACTCTTACCTCCGACGCAACCATAACAATCAGCGAGTGCGCAGGTGTACTTCAGTATGCACAGACATGCTTTGAAGGAATGAAAGCTTACACAACAGAAGACGGACATATCGTAACTTTCCGTCCGGATTTAAATGCAGCAAGAATGGCTGATTCAGCAGCAAGACTTGAGATGCCGGTATTCCCGGAGGACAGGTTCGTAGATGCAATCAAACAGGTCGTAGCAGCTAATGCAGCATATGTACCGCCTTACGGATCAGGAGCTACACTTTATGTAAGACCGTATATGTTTGGTTCCAGTCCGGTTATCGGAGTAAATCCTGCAGAGGAGTATCAGTTCCGTGTATTTGCTACACCAGTTGGACCATACTTTAAAGGCGGCGCTAAGCCGATCACAATTAAGGTTTCAGACTTTGACCGTGCCGCACCGCATGGAACAGGTCATGTAAAAGCAGGTCTTAACTATGCAATGAGCCTTCATGCAATCGTGACAGCACACGGAGAAGGATACGATGAGAATATGTATCTGGATGCTGCAACAAGAACAAAAGTAGAAGAGACAGGTGGAGCAAACTTTATCTTCGTAACAAAAGATAATAAAGTCGTAACACCGAAGTCATCTACAATCCTTCCTTCTATTACAAGACGTTCTCTGATGTATGTAGCAGAGCATTATCTTGGACTGGAAGTAGAAGAAAGAGAAGTATACCTTGATGAAGTAAAAGACTTTGCAGAGTGTGGACTTTGTGGAACAGCAGCAGTTATTTCACCAGTTGGCAAGATTGTAGATCATGGCAAAGAAATCTGCTTCCCAAGTGGAATGGAAGAGATGGGACCAATTACAAAGAAACTGTATGAGACATTGACAGGAATCCAGATGGGCCACATTGAAGCACCAGAGGGCTGGATCTGCAAGATCTGTTAATTTGAATTTTGTGTCAATATAAAACTGGGCTTAATATTATGATGTAAAATTCGTATACTAGATGAGGTTGACGGAAAATAGAGAATTTTGTAAAATATTATCAAGACATATGAGCGGGACAGAAACGCGAAAATCTGTCCCGCTCTTTTTACTTATAATTCTACAATTAGAAATAAATCATAGATATAAAAGAAAAGAACAGAGGTTTTGAAGTATGAAGACTTACGATGTGACAGCACTTGGAGAATTACTTATCGATTTTACAGAAAATGGAATCAGTGAACAAGGGAATCCGATTTTAGAAGCAAATCCGGGAGGCGCACCTTGCAATGTGCTTTCTATGTTAGTAAAACTTGGACATAAAGGGGCGTTTATAGGGAAAATTGGTGCAGATATGTTTGGAGATCAGCTTGCTTGTGCAATCCGAGAAGTGGGGATTGATACTACAGGATTGAAGATTGATGAACAAGTACATACGACACTTGCATTTGTTCACACACTGGAAGGTGGAGAGCGTGAATTTTCATTTTATCGAAATCCAGGAGCTGACATGATGTTGTCAGAACATGATTTGGATGAGACACTGATAAAAGACAGTAAATTTTTTCACTTTGGTTCTTTATCTATGACAGATGAAGTGTGCAGACAAGCAACAAGAAAAGCAATAGAGATTGCAGAACAGTCAGGAGCACTCCTTTCTTATGATCCGAATTTACGAGAGCCGTTATGGAAATCCTTGGAAGATGCGAAAGAACAGATATTTTATGGGATGGAGCATTGCAATGTTTTAAAAATTTCAGACAACGAAATTCAGTGGCTGACCGGAATGGAAGACTATGATGCGGGGATTCTGCTTTTGATGGAAAAGTATCATATTCCATTGATTCTGTTATCTATGGGCAAGAATGGCAGCAGAGCTTATACAGACAAGTTCCGAGTGGAACGACCGGCATTTGTGACAGAAGATACCATAGAGACGACTGGGGCAGGAGATGCATTTTGCGGTTGTATCCTGCATTACATACTGGAACATGGATGGCGTGAATACAATGAAAAGGAACTTGGAGAGATGCTGGAGTTTGCCAATGCAGCAGCATCTATCGTAACAACAAGAAAAGGGGCGCTTCGGGTAATGCCCAAGTTAGAGGAGATTTCGCATGTGCAAAGAGGAGTGTAAGTCAGAAGAAATGAAATATCGCCTGGCGGAAGCTGTGAAAGTCTGCATGAAGACGACATCGGTGGAGAAGATTACGGTAAAGGAAATCGTAGATGCGTGCGGAACGACCAGACAAACATTTTACCGGCATTTTCAGGATAAATATGACCTGGTTAACTGGTATTTTGATAAGATCCTTCTGGAATCATTTGAACATATGGGAGAAGGCGAGACCATCTATGAAGGACTGGTGAAAAAATTCCAGTATATTCAGAAAGAGAAACTTTTCTTTAAAATGGCATTTAAATCTGATGATCAGAACTGTCTGAGAGACCATGATTTTGAACTGATCCTGGCATTTTATTCAGACCGGATCCAGGAAAAATCCGGAAATCCATTGTCGGAAGATTTAAAATTCCTGCTGGAAATGTATTGCCAGGGTTCTATTTACATGACTGTACAATGGGTGTTTGGAAGGGTGAAACGCACGCCGGAGGAACTGGCAGCAGATCTCGTGAAAGCAATGCCGGAAGAACTGGCGGGGGTGTTTGAAAGACTGGATCTTTTATGATCCGGTCACGTTACATTTTCATAATTTTGTAACTTTCATTTTTTTAATAACATTGTTAAAATAAAAACATAAAAGCTGAATAAAAGCAAATTATGTCATGTAAGAAAAGGAGAGATTGAAATGGCAAACAGAATTATGCTGAATGAGACATCTTATCACGGAGCAGGAGCAATCAAGGAGATTGCAACAGAGGCAAAGACAAGAGCATTTAAGAAAGCATTTGTATGCTCTGATCCAGACCTGATTAAATTTGGGGTAACAAAAAAGGTAACAGATGTATTAGATGAGGCTGGACTCGCATATGAGATTTATTCTGACATCAAAGCCAATCCTACTATTCAGAATGTACAGAATGGAGTTGCAGCATTTAAGAAGGCTGAGGCTGATTACATTGTAGCAATCGGTGGAGGATCTTCCATGGATACAGCAAAAGCAATCGGTATCATTATTGCTAATCCGGAATTCGAGGATGTAAGAAGTCTGGAAGGTGTTGCGCCAACTAAGAAACCTTGTGTACCGATCATAGCAGTTCCGACAACAGCAGGTACAGCAGCAGAGGTTACGATCAACTATGTAATTACAGATGTAGAGAAGAAGAGAAAATTTGTCTGTGTTGACCCACATGATATGCCAGTCATCGCAGTTGTAGACCCAGATATGATGTCCTCTATGCCAAAAGGACTGACAGCTTCCACAGGTATGGATGCTCTTACACATGCAATCGAAGGATATACAACAAAGGCTGCATGGGAGATGACAGATATGTTCCATATCAAAGCAATCGAGATTATTTCCAAATCCTTAAGAGGAGCAGTTGCAAATGAGAAAGAGGGTCGTGAGGGAATGGCTCTTGGACAGTATATCGCAGGAATGGGATTCTCAAATGTAGGTCTTGGAATCGCTCATTCTATGGCTCATACACTTGGAGCTGTTTATGACACACCACATGGTGTTGCATGTGCTATGATGCTTCCAATCGTTATGGAGTATAATGCTGAATGCACAGGAGAGAAATATAAAGAGATCGCAAGAGCTATGGGTGTCAAAGGTGTTGACGATATGTCTGTAGAAGAATACAGAAAAGCAGCAGTAGACGCTGTTCAGCAGCTTTCTATTGACGTTGGAATCCCAACAAAACTGGAAGCATTAAAAGAAGAGGATCTTGACTTCTTAGCTGAGTCTGCACACGCAGATGCATGCGCTCCGGGTAATCCGAAAGATGCAAGCGTTGAAGATCTGAAGAATCTGTTCAGAAAATTAATGTAATGATGCCAGAGGCGGATTGTGGGAGTGCAAAGCACAGAGTAATCCGCATGCATCATGCATTATTACATAATCTAAGATAAGAGAACTCCTGACATTGATATCCAGTGCCAGGAGTTTTTAATATTTCGAAAAATTAAAATGAGAAGAAAACAGTATAAAACAGTATATAACAGTTGACAACTGTTATATACTGTTTTATACTGTTTATAACGAAGGAGGAGTTTTATGGATATCATAGTGAATCATTCATCCATGCAGCCAATCTATGAACAGATTGGAGATCAGATAAAAGAAAAGATCATGCATGGTATATTAAAAGCAGATACCCCACTCCCATCAGTTCGTACTTTAGCTAAAGAACTTAAGGTCAGTGCACTGACCGTGAAAAAAGCATATGATGCTCTGGAAGAAGAAGGATTTGTAATTACGATTCATGGAAAAGGAAGTTTCGTAGCATTTGCAGATCAGGGGCTGATGCTGGAGGAGAAGAAAAAGGAAGTGGAAGCTGATTTGGAGATGGCCATCCGAAAAGGCAAAAGCTGTGGAATGACGGATCAGGAATTACTGGAGTTGTTTCAGATTGTTTTGGAGGATTGATAAGTATGTTGAAATTTGAAGGTGTGAAAAAGCACTATAAAGATTTTGAACTGAATCTTACAATGGAAGTACCGGAAGGTTATGTTACCGGACTGATCGGAGCCAATGGTGCAGGAAAAAGTACAGCATTCAAAGCAGCATTAGGTCTGATCAGACCAGATGCAGGTGTTGTAAAGATGTTGGGAAAAAATGTAGAAGATTTTACAGTGCAGGATAAAGAGCGGATTGGAGTTGTTCTGGCTGATTCCGGTTTCAGTGGATATTTACGTGTGAAAGATATACTTCCGATGCTTGAAAGTATGTACCATAAGTTTCAGAAAGAAGATTTCCTGGAAATGTGCAAAAAATATCAGTTGCCATTAGACAAAAAGATCAAGGAGTTTTCAACGGGAATGAAACGTAAATTACAGATTGCAGCGGCAGTTTCACATGGCGCAGATGTGTTGTTTATGGATGTAAACTGGTGTAACAAGATAGCTTGTATATAGAGTATATACAGTTGATATGGGATAGAATATAGGTACTGTATGCACAGATAATGAAAAAATATGTGTATACAGTAGAGAGATATTGAATGGTTAATATGGATAGTAAAAATAATATAGATGGAAAGAAAAAGAACTGGTTTATATCCGATAAGAATATAGACTAGTTCTTTTTTTAAGAGATTATTATATACACATAGGGAGTAGGTGAATGTTGAATCACAGCAGACCGTCAAAGAATGCATTGATATCTGTATGAAAGATCTTTGCCAGAGCGACTAACTCAG
>OGYX01000004.1_pt1 | contig 148713 bp, 140 predicted proteins | sample 1576601 | NCBI WGS metagenome assembly OGYX01 (sample SAMEA3541561, study PRJEB24748) | human gut metagenome | biome: human gut; feature: human-associated habitat; material: faeces | place: China | collected 2012 | reverse complement strand
ATCTCCAAAAGATACACTCCATGATTTCATCAAGTACGGTGTAACATATGTTTGACAAACCAACATTTCTCTATACAATCAGAAGCACCCCCTATTCCTTTTGATTATTTTTGTTTTGCACTGATTAGCATAGTGAAAACCATACTATTGGGTTTGAATTATCACTTAAATATAATATAATATATGTAGTAACTATATTTTGTTCCTTAACTTTTTACCTTTGATTTATTTTCATTGTACATAAAGGAGGCTTCTAAAATGCCTGTTATTGAAAAGCTGTTAAAAAAAGAAAACAAACTGTTAGCTGAACTTAAAGAATTGAATGGTGAAAAGGCAAGAAAAGGGAAAATTAAAAAACTCACAAAGAAGCTGGAGGAAATTCGCAGAAAACTGGATCAGGTTACCCGTAAAGAAGACGATAAACTGGCTCAGATCCGGGCTGAACAGGCTGTACTTCTTGCTAATGATGTTCTGAATTCCCTGGGTGCTCTTGGTTATGAATTTTTCGACAGCACCAGCGAAGAAGATATTATTGCGTCCCGGAGCCGTATTTCCGAATTCTTTAAGGATGATGAAACCCGGACCATTTTACAGAAGTTATTATATAAAGCCTGATCTGACCACATATCAGAATTCGCTTTACCCTGAAAAAGACTATGCCAAAGGAAAATCTTTTGTCATAGTCTTTTTTGTATCTTCCTATACCCCCTGAATGTAAATAAAATAACGCAATCCCCTCACCCATTTTTACCGGTTTCTCCCTCTGTTTTTCCCCTTCTTCCTGCTTCCCAGAACTACTTCTGAATTGTTATCTTTGTATGTATGTACAAGCACCATATCTTGTGATAGAATAGTTAAAATATTTTAGACCCGGAGAGGGGTCCGTTGCCCTGCGGGGCTAGTTGTTTTACAGGAGGAAATAATGGCAACCTATATTAATGAACCAGCACATACTTTTAATGAATACCTTTTAATCCCGGGATATACTTCTTGTGAAAACATTCCGGCCAATGTATCCCTTAAAACTCCGTTGGTTAAATTTAAGAAAGGTGAAAAACCAGCTATTACACTGAATATTCCAATGGTATCCGCTATCATGCAGGCTGTATCCGGTGAAAAACTGGCTGTAGAACTGGCAAAAAATGGCGGCGTTTCTTTCATCTACGGTTCTCAGACCGCTGATGATGAAGCAGCTATGGTCGCAAGAGTCAAAGCGGTAAAGGCCGGCTTTGTACCAAGCGATTCCAATCTTTCTCCGGAAAATACACTGGCTGATGTTCTGGCACTTAAGGAAAAGACCGGACACTCCACTGTAGCTATCACAGAAGATGGCACCGCCAGCGGCAAACTGGTAGGTATTGTTTCCAGCAGAGATTATCGTCCAAGCCGCATGAATCTGTCTGACAAGGTTGCAGATTTCATGACTCCTCTTTCCCAGCTGGTTACTGCCAGATATGGTGTAACCCTGTCTGAAGCTAACGACATCATCTGGGATAACAAGCTCAATTCTCTCCCGGTTCTGTTCGATGACGGAAAGCTCTATGGTTTCGTATTCCGCAAGGATTATGATTCCCACAAGGAAAACCCGAATGAACTGCTGGATGAAAATAAGCGTTTCATTGTAGGCGCTGGTATCAATTCCAGAGACTATGCTGAACGTGTTCCAAAGCTGGTTGACGCTGGCGCTGACGTTCTCTGCATTGACTCTTCCGAAGGTTATTCTGAATGGCAGAAGCTTACCATCGACTGGATTCGTCAGCACTATGGTGACAAGGTTAAGGTTGGCGCAGGCAACGTAGTTGACCGCAACGGCTTCCTGTTCCTCGCTAAGGCTGGAGCTGACTTTGTTAAGGTAGGTATCGGCGGCGGTTCTATCTGCATCACCCGTGAAACCAAGGGTATCGGCCGTGGACAGGCTACCGCGCTGATTGAAGTTTGCCAGGCAAGAGATGAATACTACAAGGAAACCGGTATCTATGTTCCGGTATGCTCTGATGGCGGTATCGTATACGATCACCACATCACCCTGGCTCTGGCTATGGGCACTGATTTCGTAATGCTGGGCCGTTACTTCGCACGTTTCGATGAATCCCCAACCGAAAAGAGAACTGTCAACGGCAGCGTAGTTAAGGAATACTGGGGCGAAGGTTCCAACCGTGCAAGAAACTGGGGCCGTTACGACCTGGATGGCTCCAAGAAGCTGGCATTTGAAGAAGGCGTTGATTCCTACGTTCCATACGCTGGTCCGCTGAAGGAAAACGTAGCTAAGACCTGTGCAAAGATTAAGGCTACTATGTGCAACTGTGGCGCACTCACTATTCCGGAACTGCAGGAAAAGGCTGTACTCACCCTTGTTTCCGCAACCTCTATTGTAGAAGGCGGCGCACACGACGTTATCAGAAAGGAAAAGGATGGCTCTGACCGCTAATCCCTGTTTCCTCTGTTCATAAAAAAAGAGAAGAAGGACAATTGTTCTTCTTCTCTTTTTGATTGCCTGAGAAGCCTGGCTGGTTCCTGTTTCTGTTCATTTCCAAGCAATATAAAACTCTGTGCCTTTATGCAAAGACACAGAGCTATTAATCTGTGGAGCCGGCAACAAGACTTGAACTTGCGACCTACGCATTACGAATGCGCCGCTCTACCAACTGAGCTATACCGGCACTGACAAATGATATTTTACTGAATCACCGACTATTTGTCAATATTAAGCGTGATATCCCCAATGTGCAATGTCACGACCGTCAATTCACAGTTTCCTGCATCGGCAGTAACGCCGGGAAATTATTTATGAGGTACTCTTGGTGTTTTGGATACCATGAATCCTGTGGCCTGCTGGTCAGCCATAATGACAATATCGGAAATCTGCACACGCAGAGGCCTGTCCAGTACAAAGGCAATGACATCGGCGATGTCTTCCGGATGCAGTGCATCCACCCCTTCATATACTGCGTCCGCCCGCTTCTTGTCGCCATGAAAACGCACTTCACTGAATGGGGTGTGTACAATCCCCGGCTGAATGGTAGTCACCTTGATATCCGTATCAATGGTATCGATACGGATCCCATCGCTAAATGTCTTTACGGCCGCTTTGGTGGCGCAGTAAACGGCAGCACCTTTATAGGCGTACAATCCGGCAGTCGAACCCAGATTGATAATATGGCCGGTATTACGTTTTACCATGCCCGGAAGGAACGCGTGAGTCACCAGGAACAGTCCTTTGATGTTGGTATCCACCATCTGAATAATATCTGCTTCATCGGTTTCCTCATAAGATTCCAGTCCTCTGGCAAGACCGGCGTTATTAACCAGTACATCAGGAACTCCCATATCCTGTACAGCCTGCGCCGCCACCTGTTTAATGGCTTCGGCATCACGCACATCCAAGACATAGGTATACACTTCACTGTTGAACTTCATTTCCAGTTCCTGCTTCACTGCCTCCAGTTTTTCGCTGTTTCTTGCTGCAATGCCCAGGCGGTATCCCCGGGATGCCAGTACTTTGGCTGTAGCATACCCAATGCCACTGGTGGCTCCGGTAATAAATGCTGATTGACTCATTGTATCCCTCCTCAAAATTTATTCATGTTGCCTTCATTGTACCCTATTTTATGCCAACATGGTACTATAAAGGAAATGTTTACTGGAAAGAAGGTTCCTTTATGAAAAAATCCGTACTCTGGCCGTTACTGATGGTATCGGCCCTCATGGCCGGCTGTTCGTTTTCTAATACCCCGGTCTCTTCTTCCTCCCCTGCCCCGGTTGTGCAGCCAACAGCACCAGCCATTTCTGACGCCTCCGTGAAATGGGCAGATAAGGCCTCTGAAGCTTATGGGAATGGAAATAATGTGAAAGCCATTGAGCTGGCCGATAAAGCCCTCAAAGCAGATAAAAACAACTATATAGCCATGGCGTTAAAAGGTGTGGCCACTGCCATGCATGGCCATCCGAAATCCGGTGAGCAGATGATTCGAAAATCCCTGACTATGAACCCGCAGTATATTCCCGCGTATTATAATCTGGCTATTGCGCTGAAACTGCAGAAGAAGTATACGGAATCCACTCAGGCCTTTCAGAAGGTCCTTTCCGCTGACGCCAGGAATACCTGGTCCTACTATGGAATTGCCACCAATTACTCTGAACTGAGAAACAAGGATGAAGCTCTCAATTACCTGAAAAAGGCAGTATCCCTGGGAGGGCAGGAGGTTAAACAGACCGCTGCCACGCAGGATCACTTTTTCTGGCTGCATGGCGATCCGGATTTTGAAACGGTGATACGATAAAAACCAGGTAAATAGATGATGAGCTGGCGCTCATAAGCTGTAAGCCTCCGGTCAGGGCCTTCCCCTCAAATATCAGGCTGTGCAGAAATTGAAAATTCCTGCAAGGGACGGATACTGCGTATTGCTTCTTTGTATAAAACATCAGGATAACGTGCCTTCCTGTATACGTTCATTCGTATTCTTTTTATCCTGATAAAACACAAACCCCGGAAAGAATCTGATCTTCTAAGATTCTTTCCGGGGTTTAATCTGCAGAAATCGAAAACATCTTTCTTATATCAGGAGCGTTAGTTCATCCGTTTTTCTGACATCTGTTAGTCTGATCTGTCAGACGTCAGGCGGCTCCTTTATTCTGCCATTTCCGCCATTTCTTCCCATTTGTTGTACAGTTTTTCCAGTTTCTGTTTTGCCTGGTTATATTCCGCCATAATGGATTCATAATTTTCCGGTGTCTGGTTCATTTCCACCGTCAGCATTTTCAGCATGGCTTCCTGACGCTGAATCTCCATCTCAATGTTATCCATCTTTCGGGAATCCACTGGTTTTCTGGGCGCAGAAGCCGCTTTGGACTCAGCTTTTCTTTCGGATTTTTTCTCTTTCGCCGGTTCCTTTTCCGGCAACGATTTATCGGAAGAAGCCGCTGATTCCGCTTCCATACGATCCCGCTCGTATTCTTCCAGATTTTTCTTCTTTTCCCGATAGTAGGAGTAATTCCCCAGATATTCAGTCAGCTTACCGTTTTCCATCTCCAGAATCCGGGTGGTCACCCGGTCAAGGAAGTAACGGTCATGAGAAACGATAAGCGATGTGCCTCCAAAAGCAGCCAGGGCCTGTTCCATGATTTCCCTTGTAGGAATATCCAGATGGTTTGTCGGTTCATCCAGTATCAGGAAATTCGGCTTCTCCAGGAAAAGCATGAGCAGTGTCAACCGGGCCCTTTCTCCCCCGGAGAGGAGGGATACCGGTTTAAATACATCATCTCCCCGGAAGAGGAACATGCCCAGCAGGTTACGTGCTTCTCTTTCCCCCATATCAAAATCATTTTCAATCTGTTCCAGTACGGTGTACTCGCTGTTCAGCCTGTCAAGTTCCTGGGAATAATATCCTGGTTTTACCCGGTTTCCAATCTGAATAAATCCGCCGTCTGTCCGCTTATCGCCCACGATGAGCTTGAGCAGAGTGGACTTACCGGCGCCGTTAGGTCCAATCAGCCCTACTGACTCGCCCTTCTTTATGTGCATTGTCAGGTCCTTAAAGATGACATGATCACCATAGGACGAGGTAACATGCATAACATCAAGCACTTTTTCTGCACATTCAGCCGGCTTTTCAAACTGGAAATGCAGAGACTGCCGGTGTATCGGTTTTTCGATCCGTTCCAGACGGTCAAGTTGAGATTGTCTGCCTCTGGCCTGTTTCGCCTTAATTCCCGCCTTATATTTTCGAATATATTCTTCCGTTTCCCGGATATGTTCCTGCTGCTTTTCATACGCCCGTTCCTGAGCTTCTTCATTAAGGACCTTAACCTTTGTGAACTGCGTGTAGTTGCCACGATATGTATGCGTCTGATGATTTTCCAGATCAATAATCCCTGTTGTAGTAGCATCCAGAAAATACCGGTCATGGGACACCATAAGAATGCCGCCACGATAAGATCTCAGATATTCTTCCAACCATTCCAGCATCCCCATATCCAGGTGATTGGTTGGTTCATCCAGAAACAGAAAATCCGGATGACGAACAAATGCAGCCGCCAGATTGATTCTCACTTTCTGTCCTCCGGAGAATCCATGAATATCTCTGTCCCAGTCCGCGTCAAAAAAGCCAAGTCCGGTCAGTATCTTTCTTGTCGTGGCTTCATAATCATAACCTCCCAGATATTCAAACCGTTCTTCGGTCCTTCCATATGCTGCCACCAGTTCCTCATCGTGACTGGTTTCCAGCTTCCGTGCCAGTTCTGCCAGTTTATCCTTGTAGTAAAGCACATCTTTCCATGCCAGTTCCATTTCTTCACGAAGTGTCTGGCTCTCATAATTGAAGTCCTGCCGGAGATAACCGATAACGGCTCCAGGGCTGGTGGAAACAGAGCCCTTATCATAATCCTCCTGCCCCATAAGACAACGAAGAAGAGTGGTCTTACCGGCTCCATTGGCCCCTACCAAGCCTATGCGTTCTCCGCTTCTCACTTCGAATGATACATTTTCAAATACAGTTTTTATTCCGAAGGATTTGGATAATCCATTGATTTTTAATACTGCCATTATCAGTTCCTGTGTTCCTTATTCTAATATGTCCGCTTTAATCGCAATAACAATTTCTGAATCTGCCCTGTTCTTATTATGGCTTTGAAATAACCTTCCCAGAATCGGGATATCGCCCAGAACAGGAATCCTTCTTACAGATTCATTCTTTTCATGATCAATAAGTCCCCCGATGGTAATAATCTCTCCCGATTTGATTCTCACCATGGTCTGCGCTTTTCTCGTCACAATCCGGTAGGCTTTCATTTCCGGTTCCAGATAAGGTGTGGAAACCTCCGCCTCAATCCTTGCCGTAATTTCATCATGTTCACTGATTACCGGAGTATATGACAGACTGATGCCTGCCTCTTTGTACTCAATAGTTGTAGTCGTTACCCCGTTCTCAATATGATCGACAAGGACCGGAATCTCGCTGCCGATTAATATTTTAGCCTTTCTTCCGTTCAATGTCACGACATTAGGCCGCGCAAGGACTTCCGCCTGGCCTTTGGACACGAGAGCGTTCAGCCGTGCCTGAAAGAAAAACGTGTAAGGAGCCCCTGCTACTGACTTTCCGTAGGAAATCCCCGCATATCCTTCCGGCATCTTCACATATCGCCTACCGGAATGTTTGCCTTCCCCTTCTTCATAGGGAACGCTGCCGGTAAGGCTCTTGAAGTCCCAGTCAATGCCCAGTTCCTTAGTATGGGATTTATTGACTGCCAGTACCTGGGCTTCCACCTTGGCCTGCCGTTCCGGCTTATCCAGTGCGGATATAAGCATCTCTGCTCCCATAAGCTCTCCCGGAGACGCCCGGACAACTACCAGATTGGCTCCTGCGTTGGCTGAAGCACTTCCTGTTTTTAATACCGTCTTAAGGTTCTCCGCCACTTCTTCCGCGTCCGCATAGGACAGATAGAAGCATCGTACGGAACCGGCCGACTTTTCGCCGCCATCACCGGCTACAAACAGAGTGTCCCCGGCATCCCTTATCTGCAGACCACCGGTGTCCGCCACATGCCGGATGGCTTCCATAGGGGTGACATTCTCCAGGTCTGCCGTTATGGTCTGTGAAATTTGTCCTGACAGAACAATATTTTTCCCTGTCATAGACGCCAGTGCCTGCAGTACCCCTCCAGCCGGTGCCTGGCTGACATGAAGGCTGATTCTGCCATCCGCATTCCTGCCCTCCTCTGCCGCAGCAGAGGGTCCTCCCAGGGCAAAGCTTAGCCAGAGCCCTGTCAGTAAGCCTACAATGACAGCTGCCGCCTTTCGGCTGCTGTGCTCAGTGATATGGAATTCCCCATTATGTCTGTAACCTGCCATTTCCCCCATTTATCCCCTTTTTTCAATGTTCTGGTTGTCCCCTTATAAGTCAGTATGGCCCGCTTATCCTCTCCCATGGATAACACACCGGCCAGCCTGGGAATTTCTTTCTCTGTCGTATGTACAGGTTCCGCCTGTACTTCGACCGCCCCCGCATTCCCGCCGGCAGGTGTTTCTTCTGGTCCTGCAGTTTCCGTAGTTGTTTCCCCAGGCAATACCTCACTGGCATGAAACGGGTCTGTCGGCGGTCTGGCACGCAAATAGAGAGCTGTATCATATACACGCACAGCCCTTCTTTGCCCGTTACTATCCTTTTCGGTATCTGTATATTCATTCTCTTCCCGGAAATCAGATGCTGCCATGGTCTCCACTTCTTCCTGTTCGGACAGGGAGAGCACAGAAATTCCTCCGAGCACAAGCAGCAAAACCCCAATTCCCACTGCTATCCATTTCCTTTGTATCTGCATGAACTATTTACCGCTCATGTACCCCTTCAAATACGAATGCATTATTTTTTTATAAGTTTCAACCCCTGGCTGATCAAACGCATTAATCCCTGCCAGTCCTCCTTCATATGCTACAGTGAGCATGAAGAAATAAAACAGGCCCCCCATCGTCCGGGGAGTAACTGCAGGTAATGCGATGTGACAACTCATCCGCTGTTCCGAAGCCAGTGCTTCTGCATTTGCACGCTGCGCTGTTTTCATTATCCTTCCGATATCCACTGTACCGGTTACATTTCCTTCCTGACAGTGTACCGGCATGGATGTATCCATGTTCTGCACTGTAATAAACTGAATCAGTTTATTGTTTTTGCCTTCCTGATGTTCCTGAGTCATGGAATGCATATCCGTAGTTCCCAAAGAAGGCACCAGCGTGCGGCCGTAGTGAATCGTTCCCCCCTGGCGGTTCTTTGCCTTTCCCAGAGATTCTGCCATCAGCTGAGCATACCAGCGGCCAAAGCTGTTCAGCCGGTTCCCATAGGGCATAACCACTTCCGCTGTCACGCCGCGCGAAACGGTGGCCAGATAGCGGAAAAGGGCCAGAGCCAGAGCAGGATTTTCTTTCCAATCCTTCCCCTGACAGGCCTGGTCACACTCTTTTGCGCCTTGAATCATTTCCTGATAATCAATCCCGCAAAGGGCACAGAACACAATTCCCACCTGGGACAGTACACTGAAACGTCCGCCAATTCCTTCAGGAACCGAAAAGTGCATCCAGTGTTTTTCCTGCGACTGACTGAGCAAAAGTCCATGCTGTTTATCAGTAATTGTAATAACTTCAACATGACATATGGCAGACAATCTGGGATACAACGCATAAAAAGCACTCATTGGTTCAATAGTAGAACCGGATTTTGAAATAATCAGCAACACAATATTCAGTTGCTTTTCAGTTGTCTTCGCCTTTCCTTCCAGGTAACGAATAAGTGCGGAAAGACTTTCCGGATCTGCATTCTGCCCGGCAAAGAATACCTGGGGCAACTGTCTCTCGCTGGCCAGCCCCATGTTCCAGTACGGTCCGCAGAATGCATCAAACAGCGCCTTGTTCCCCAGATATGAGCCGCCAATACCGATAGATACTACCACATCAATCGATGTAGCAGATGCTTCAAGTTTTGCCAGCTGCTGCCGTTCCTTTTCATCCATAAGCAGATCTTCCGACAGAATATACGGTAAATGCGGAAAAAGGACCAGCTCTCCGGTCGGTCCTTTTCCGTCTCTGCGGATGGTTTCAACGTCATTTACTGCCTGTCTTATTGACGGCATGGCTTTCTGTATATCCTGATCCTGCAAATTCCAGTTCTCCCCATACATATAGCCACAGTCTGCTGACAGTAAATCTGAAATCCTCCAATTCATAAACTAAAAAATCTCCCTTGTATGCAATCCCCTGGTCATTCGGTTAAAATCTGAAATCCTTGGGTTGAATATAAATCTTTGTTTCTCTATCCTTTTCACGGTATTCAATCCACCCATAGAAAGAATGCATGTCACGATAATAAGTGTAATCGAGATGTTCCAGTTTATGGTTGGATGTGCCATAGGTATAACCTACACTGACCGCGTCCAGCGGAGTCAGTTGTACCTTGACACCAAAAGACAGCGGTCTCTGAATGTCGTAGGTATCAAAGCTGTATGGTGTCTGTCCATTCAGATTATTATTGGTGTAATTAATCCAGGCCGCAACCGGACCATATCCGCCACTGATTCCCATGGAATAATAGGTATTATTCCGAATTGCGTCATTATAGTCATAGTAATCCTTGCGATATCCGGCACGCCAGCTAAAGGCCATATGCGGTCCCATGGGAATCGGATTATGAGAAATGTAGGCATCCCAGTCCTTATGGGTTCCCTTTACATCGCCTTCTTCCCAACGGCCCACTTCCCCGGTAACCCCAACAAAGAATTCAGTTCCCGGAATATAGAAGTGATTAGAATCAAAAGACAGGGATGGTTTCTTTTCTACCCATACATGATCATCATTAAGACTACTTTCTTCCTTTGCATAATGCAAACGGAATGTTCCTGGCCGCGTATTCCATTTAAATCCGATATCCGGCTTAAATCCAACCTTAGTGTAATAAGCCATCTGTGCATAGAAGGATACACCGGATGACAGTCCTCCCATCGGAATAGTGATACTGTTTTTTAAGCCAATCCCATTATCGCTGTCATATGTCGGACGCGGAATAAGTGTCCACATACTTACGTTAGAATCATCGGGAATCAGTGAGCCGGTATAGCTGGACATGGTAAGGAGTCTTGTGTTCTTAACAAACAGGCTGACATCATGTGCCGTATAGTGATCTCCCGGATAAATATCGATTGAATCCGCTTCAATTCTATAGTCAGGCACTTTAGCTATAGCGTGTTTGGTGGTCAGGAAACCTTTTTGAACCACTATCTTATTTTCTGCACGGTTATAAACTCCCGATTCGCCGGCAAAGTAATAAACCCCCTGATCCCAGCCTCTGAGCTTACTGAACCGGCCTATAGCCGCATTTCCGTCGTAGGATGCGCTGTCAGCCTTCATATAGTCCGTTGGTGTTGTATACAGGACTTCCCCTGGAATCATGTATTTCTGCGTCTGTGTATTCCCATACGCGTAGGCTGTCTGATATCTATCCTGCTGCTGGCGGATATCTACCTCGCCAAAAGCGGATACTTCCCCTGTGGTATTTTCATACTGCATTCTGTCCGCTGTAATGTACAGTGGGTTTTCCGCGGAAATACTGCTGGCCCCGGAATTCTGTTCCTTAAGGCTTGCAGAATATTCCACCGGGGAATATACCAGAGCGCCATCGTTATAGGGAACATAATAATTTTCCCATGACTTTTCTTCCGGATTAATAAACGGGTTATTGTCCTTTAAATCGGTTGCTTCCGGAAAAAGGTAGTTCTTCGACGGTTTTGCTTTCTTTTCTCCGGTAAGGCTGGTTACCTGTGGAGTAAACCCTATCGAATCTGAGGCTTCTGCTGCAGATACCGAAAGTACTCCCGTACAAACGGACGCTGTCAGCAGAGCTGCCTGAACAAATTTATGCATTTCTTACAATTACCACGGACGTTTTATCTTTATTATCCGTCTTTGTGGTTTCCTCCATTACTTTCTGACTGGTCTTTTCTGCTGTTTCCTTCACAGTTTCTTTCTTATCCGCTGCCTTTTCAGCTGTATCACTTATATTAGCGCTTCTGGACACGGACGAAGAAACATTCATTTCCACTGGAGCACCCGGCTTCATTTCCATGCCCTTGGTTGTTACCGCTTCGCTGGTCTGAATATACAATTCAGTCCCTGCCGGAATATCTACATCCTTGCCCTTTACAAAGAAACCGCCAACCAGACCAATCGGTCCCAGAGCCAGCGCGCCAATAGCGGACGCGCCTACAGCAGCTGCCTGCATCTTAATCTGTTCCTTGGCTTCCGGTCCAAGTACGGTAGGAATAGTATCTTCATCGATAGAAATTACCTGATCGAAAGAAATTTCCAAGGAACCGCTGCGACCAAAGAACTTTGGGCCGTTTACTTTGGTAATGACTCCTGAACCCTGTGCGCCACGCGGAAGAACCAGCACATTGTCCACAGTGACATCTTCCGCTACGGTGAAATGTACCGGATCTCCTACCTGGTTGGTCTTGCTGCTGACTTCATCGTTCATGGAAATTTTGAAGACTGTATTTTCCGGAAGAGTAACTGTGGTCAGTTCATAGTGATTATCCCCATACACAGCCTTTTCCAGTGCGATGACACGGGACGCCAGTCCGCCAGTCTGTTCCTTGCCGAAAACAGTGCTATCCAGAGTATCTACACGGCTGGAAAGCGGATCCTGTTTAATCTTATCGGTCAGATAATATTCCAACGTATTGACGCGGGTATCCAGTGATGGCTGACTGTCATTATCACTTCGGATAACTTCGTTGTACAATCTGTCAATCCGTGTATCCAGTCCCTGTCCTTCGGTTGCCTTTTCATCTGTGGAACCGTTAATTTCCGTGTCCAGGGAATCTATACGTTCAAGGAAAGAACCATTCTGAATAGAACCATATACAACTTCATCCAGACGATCTGCACGATCGGTCAATGTGGATGGTTCCGCCGCCATGGACGGGAAGGAGAGAACCAATGCTATCCCTGCAGCTAAAACCGCTTTTTTCATTTATTACGCCTCCTTAAATCTTAACATCAATATTGGCTGAAACACCGACGCCCTGCACTCTGGAAAAAGATGTCGGATTTACACTATCCATAGGGATAAGACCATTAATACGGAACAGGCTGCTATTCCAGGCTATCTGAATCTGCCCTACGGCCTTAACCTTTTCCACCTGTTTAGACGGGCCAACTACCTGTGCCGCCCCAATATACTGTTTGTTCCCCAGACTGACAATAGGGACGACCTTGGTCGAGTAATTAGTCCCCGCACCTTCCTTCATCATTACGGAATTGATGGCGCTGTTGATTTTATCACCATACTGGGTAACCAGCCAGCTGATTCCTCCAACTTTAGCTACCCCACCTAAAACACTGCCCAGATTAAAGGCAGATACATTGTTAATTATACCTGTACACAGAAGTGCAGCCGCCAGACAACCTGTAGCCGCTCTTTTCATTTTTCTGCTGATTTTCATTGGTAATGCCTCCTTTATAATTATTTAGAAGCTATTTCTTTAATTATACGTTAGTTGGCTTATTGGCGCAAACATTATAAAAGAAAGGACAAGGCGTAAATCCACTTTCCCCCTGGGCTGTGCAACCCCTGCCTGCCAGATTACACCGGAGGGGAATACATGGAGGAGCGAAGATGAGCTTCGCTCAGGAACCGCAGGTCTTCAGCCCGAGACTGTGCAAAACATATGGTTTGCAAGGAGGATAAAACGAAAAAATCCGGTTAATGAAATGCAAACAGGAATCTAGACTAAAAAAGATTCCTGCCTGCTTTTTTGCACAGAAGCCGAAGACTTCTTATATAAGGAGTGTGAGCTCAACCGCTTCTTCTCTGAAAGGGAATCCATCGGATTCTCAGGCTGAAGTCCGACGTTTATCGTCAGACGGTCGGATATGATAGTCTCTGGAACCCCTTCCGATTTCCTGTGGTCTGACGTATAACCGTCTTCCTGTGCCAATGTAAAATACCGTGCCTGAAATTCCCTGGTTCGGGTTCTTTCGGGTACGGTATTTATTTAATGGTTAATCAGCGCTTAATCTGATTAATATCTCATCTTTTCAAGTCCAGGCTGCTCCATAACCTTTGGCTTGTTCATCTTGTTGTATGCCTGAATCATCATAGCGCATTCGATACGCTTTTTCTGAATTTCACAGGTCAGATGATACGGCTTATGCATATCGCCTGCATAGGATTCATTGTTGGCATGGCATCCACCGGAGCAGAAGAACTTAGCCCAGCAGTCTACACATTCCGGCTTGCTCAGAACATGATTATCTCTGAATTCCTTCATCATCTTCATGTTCTTCAGCCCTTCGTATACATTGCCGATAACGTATCCATCTCTGCCCACAAACTGATGGCATGGATAGATATCGCCATTTGGAACTACAGCCAGATATTCATGACCGGCGCCGCATCCGCGAAGACGCTTTGGAAGGCACGGGCCCTTCCAGAGGTTCATATTGAAATGATAGAAGAAGAACGGTTTTCCTTCCGCTTCTCTCTGAATGAATGTATTAGCCAGGCGTTCATATTCCTTCTTCACTTCAGGAAGGTCTTCTTCCCGGATGGCGTATGGTTCATCTTCATTGCCCACTACCGGTTCCATGGATACGGCAGGGAATCCCTTATCAATCATATCCAGAACATCGTCGGTGAATGTATCCATATTGCGGCGGGTAAATGTGCCGCGTACATAATATTCTTCGCCGTTGCGGTGTGCTACACAGTACTGAAGATTCTTCAGAATCTGATCATAGGTTCCTTCCCCATGAACTCCCGGACGCATAGCATCATGCATTTCCTTGCGGCCGTCCAGAGACAGAATCAGGCTGATGTGGTTATCGGTAAGATATTTTACCTTTTCCTTATCCAGAAGCATACCATTGGTTGTCAGGGAAAGTTTGAACAGCTTATTGTGCTTCTTTTCCTGTTCACGGCAATAAGCGATTGTCTGCTTTACCACATGCCAGTTCATCAGCGGTTCTCCACCGAAGAAATCCATTTCCAGGTGCTTTCTCGGACCGCTGTGCGCAATCAGGAAGTCTACGGCGCGGCGTGCCACATCAAAGCTCATAAGCATGCGCCACTGGCCATAACCGCCCTGTCCTGCAAAGCAGTATTTACAGCGAAGATTGCAGTCGTGAGCGATATTGAGGCAAAGTGCCTTGATAATCGGACGTTCAGATACAGCCAGCTGATAATTATCTACCATAGGTGCAAAAAGAATCTTCTGTTTAATCAGTTCATCAATTTCATCCATGTCTTCATCGAGCTCGCTGGCCTTATAAGTCCCATCCAGACGGTTATGTACTGCTTCTCTGTTTGTGCCATTATAATCCGCCAGCACATCGTAGGTCATATCATCCACCACGTGAAGAATAGCACTATTAACGTCCATAACAATGTTCATGCCATTTTGCTTAAAGCAATGAATCATTGGTTCTACACTGCTTTTCATTATCCTCAATATCCTCCAAACTCATATATATGAAATTCACCGTCATGGTGAATCAAAATAATCATTTATGCGGCGCTGAAGAAAGCGCCGCATAAATTCCTCCAAACATCCGCAGACAGGTTATCCCCTATCCGCGCGGGTCAGGAAAATTATTCTTCTTCCTGCTGCTGTTCGGTGCAAGCCAGGTTGCCAATTGTGCAGCTGGTCTTGCATGCGGACTGACAGGATGTCTGGCATTCACCACAACCTTCAAACTTCATGGTATCCTGCAGTGAATTATGATTGATAGTAACGATATGTCTAGACATAAAGTAACACCTCCTCCCTGTATCTAGCTTATGATATCATAATTCATTTTTAGCGTATACAGGAAAATACGAAAAAATGAATTTACAGGGGAAGAATATTTACTAAATGAGGTCAGATTCCTCGGTTTCAGGCCATTTCCTCACCAGTCCTTAATTATAAGAAACTCAGATACTTCATGCGGTAATCCGAATTTTATTCGATAAACACTGATAATTTTAACCATTCCCATATGGCATTTTATGAAAATTTACGTGAATCAATGATTTTTTCGTCAAAATCATTTGACATTAAATTTCATGCCTGCTATACTAATCTACGTTGACGGGGCATAGCGCAGTTTGGTAGCGCACTTGGTTCGGGACCAAGGGGTCGCAGGTTCAAATCCTGCTGCTCCGACCACATGCGGGTGTAGCTCAATGGTAGAGCGCCAGCCTTCCAAGCTGGTTACGAGGGTTCGATTCCCTTCACCCGCTCCATTTTTTGTAAAGACCACCGGATTACCGGTGGTCTTTTTGTTTGCGCTGTTTCTCCCATAACAAAAAGCTCTAAAGTATGTATTCCACTTCAGAGCTTTTTATTATTATATTATCAACAGTCTTTATTCTCCTGGCTCAGTTTATCCGCGATTCTCTTTCCAGTTTCTGTGGCAGCCAGTCCGGCAAGACTTGTTTCCCTGAGGGATACCGGCATGAGTTTGCCGATTTGATCCATAGCAGCGACTACTTCATCTACCGGAATCTGTGTTTTAATACCCGCCATAGCCATTTCTACAGCCACCAGGGTGTGCACAGCCTCAAATCCATTTCTCTTAACGCAGGGCACTTCCACCAGTCCGGCTACCGGATCGCAGGTAAGCCCCAGAATATTCTTCAATGCCAGAGCAATGGCATTTTTCATCTGTTCTGTAGTACCTCCCAGCAGATCAATAGCTGCCGCTGCCGCCATACCAGCTGCTGTGCCGCATTCTGCCTGGCAACCGCCAACCGCTCCGGCTATGGAAGCGTTTTCCGCAACCACATGGCCAATTCCTGCCGCTGTAAACAGCGCACGGGTATAATCATAGCGTTTAGCCCCTACATGTTCACCTACCGCTGCCACTACCGCAGGAACAATACCGCAGGAGCCAGCTGTCGGACAGGCTACGATACACATCATTTTGGCATTCGCTTCTGCTGTTGCCACCGCGTAGGCGGCCGCTCTCTTGGCAAGAGGTCCCAGCAGCAGCGGTTCTTTGTCATACAGCTTTCTCGCGTCGCCGCCGACCAGTCCACTCCTTGATTTACTGTGGTCCCCCAGGCCGCGGCGTATGGACTTCATGAATACCGGAATGGTTTCATCCATCTGCTTCCATACGTCCTGATAAGCCCGTCCGGAAGTTTCGGCTTCCAGGCGGCACGCAATGATTCCAGGTGAGACTTTTTCTGCATCCGCCAGAGCCATCAGTTCCTGAATTGAATGATAACTTTTCATCGCTTTTTACACTTTCTTTAATGTCATTACATTTACTACATTCGGATTACATGCAAGAATCTTCTGCTTGCATGCTTCGGTTATAGGATCGTCAGTATGAATAATCATAACTGCATCCACGCCCTTATTCTTTCTGAACACGCGCATATTGGATATATTGACATATTCATCTGCCAGAACACGACTCACACTGGCCACAATACCAGGTACATCCTTATGATGAGTAAGCAGTGTATTTTCTTCGCCGGTAATCGCCACTGCGTATCCATTGATGGACGTAATCATCACACGTCCACCCCCCAGAGAACGTCCTACGACTTCCACCTTGCGATCATTTGTCCCATACGCAAGGATTTTGGCTGTATTCGGGTGCCCCGCATCTTCTTCTGAAAAGAAAAAGTGAATTTTAATTCCATTTTTACGTGCTGTTTCAATAGCATTCCGGATTACAATGCTGTCCGGACCATACCCCATAAGACCAGCCACCAGTGCTTTATCGGTACCATGTCCCCGGCCGGTTTTGGCAAAGGATCCATACAGGGTAATATCTGCTGCTGTAAATTCATCGTTCAGAATCAACCGTGCCAGCTGTCCGATACGGGCTGCACCAGCCGTATGTGAGCTGGACGGACCAATCATAATCGGCCCGATAATATCAAAAATCCCCATTTTTACGCCATCCTTTTACATCCAGTGAGAAAGGTCAAAATCTTCCCCAATGGCTTCTCTAATATAAATCCTGGCAATGTACATACCCATCAGGGTAAGTGATGATTTTCTGAGCATACTGCTGTCCCAGATGTCCTGCATGACTGCCAAGTCCTTGTCTATGCGTTCCAGCGTATGATGCATTTCCTGGCGGTCATAGGTAACCGGACGGGAATGCATGAGCGCGGTCAGTTTGCTCCGTGTAGCATAATCATCGATTTCATATTCATCAAAATAACGGGAAAGCATGGAATCATCCACAACCGCCAGCTTATAGTAGGAATTATATAAGCTTTCTGTAAGCATTCCCGGCCTCCAGTGTGGGTATACGGAAGTGAGTTCGCTCTTCATGCACCCGCGGAAAGAGAATACCAGTGGATAGGAATCCCGGAGAATCTGTCCAAATGGAACTTCCTTGTTTTCCAGGGAAATACAATACAGATATTCCAGCTGCTGGTATCCGCTGTATTCATCCGGGAGCGGCATGGAAATGAACGGAGTAATATATTTCTGTGTATATTCACGAAGTGCCCGGGCATTCACATTACCGGTATTGCGTGAATAATGGAACAGGAGAAGCAGTGCCAGAGAACGGAAATGGGTCATTTCCATACGGGGCATCGCTTTCAGTGAATCATAGGCCAGTATGGTTCTGGTTTCCGAACGACTCCCCATGGCCACATCATTGAATGCATCCTTCACCATGCCCAAGACAATGTCATCAGGCATCATCACATAGGTACGCTGAGCGTTCTGCAGTGCTTCCTGGACCATAATATGATTTAAGGTATCGCAGGCTTCACGAGGTGAAGTAACCGGCAGATTGGAAATCAGGTAATGAGTAACCGTTCTTGCGTCCTGCGCTACCGTTCTGGTAACTGAGCCATACCGATTCAGGAAATGACGCACAAAATATTCTTCCAGTTCCGCAGGATCCGTGATGGAGTCATGGATTTCCGGCTCAGGTTCCATTCGGAATCCAGGCCCACGGAAAGATTCAGTATCTTCCATTGCAGGATGTTCTTCATCCTGCACACTGGTAAATTCTTCTTTTGTAAAGAGTCTGGTCTTTTCATTGTCATCCACGGTGGAATGCGCAGTTCTGATCTTATGTTTCGGGAAAACCTGAGTTTTTTCCAGGCTGATTGTCTTATCCGCATCCTGAGACTGGCTGGCAAGTGCTTCCTTTGCGCTTTCCTTTAATTCCGCCTCATATTCTTTTCGTACCGAATCCTCATGCTCTGCTTCATTATAATGATTAGTTCTATGCCGTTGCCTTCCATGTGCAGATTCTGTTTCCTTATCTGAATTCTTAAGCAGAATAAGGCAACAGAATGCAAAAAATAACGCAACAACCGCTGCCACCACTACATATGGCAAAAATGTCTGTAACACTCTGTCACTCCCTGTCTTTCCTGTAATTTCTTAATGATGTATACAAGTATACCGGACGACTCCCTGTCTTCCGATGACACACTTTATATAATATCATATTTCTATGACCTCCACATGATAAACTATTCCTTTATCCCAGATGAATCAACTCTCTTCCGTTCTGGAAACCCACTATAAAAGCTGAAATAATTTTCCCTCTGCGACCTGTCATTGTCTATCCAGATAAGCCTTCAGAAAATGCGACAAGGGATACTGCGATTTGTAATTTTCAAATCACTGTATCCCTCGTTATATGCTGCATTTTTATCAGAACTGCCAGGAAATTCCTGCGTTAATCTGCCATTTTTCTGTCAGTTTACTGCTGTATGACCTCTCAACATCCATATAGGCATGGTATTGGTATTAAACCGGTAGGTTCCTCCCAGTCCCACTTCCACCAGGTTTCTCCATAGTCATAATGGGTATCAAGAGTTTCTCCGTTGGCTGCCCGCAGGTGGATATCCTGACTGCCTCCGAATTCATGAAGTACGGATGCCTTCAGATAGTAGTCATAAGGATGTTCTCCATTATCCTTTGTCTTGCCAAGAACAATCCCCAGCCAGCCAATCGCACTATTCAGGGAGTCACGTTCCACATGCGTTCCCCGCTCTGTGGTATATGAGGTATCATTCAGATGCCCAAGGACCAGCTGTACCTATGGTTCAATGAAGAAGCTCCGATCCTTTCCCCCGTACAGGGTTCGCCCATGCTCTATGCTGAGGCTCTGTTCCCCTGTGCGATAATTGGCCTTATCCGGATATATTAATCGTTGTATCATCACGACCAATTTTAGCCACAATATCTGTATAAGGGTATGTTCTTTACCGCTTCCGGTTTCATAATCAGGTGAAGCTATGCAGCGTTCCCCAAAGAATCCATAAACACTTCCAGCCGTATCACTGTACTCATAACCCAGCTGGAAAATCAGGTAACCCCCTCCATTTACCGTGGCAGTTGTCTGAATTCCCTCTCCCAGCATAAAATCTGTATTCCACAGAGAAGCAGCGCTCAGATTCCCGCTGCTATTAGAGCTCGCCTGGCCATTAAGTGTTGCAGAAATCTGGCTGTCATCTCCCAGCGAAAAATGACTTCTTACCGTATCTGCCGCCTTCCCGCTCTGTACACCGTGAACAATTACTATCTGATCGGATACCGATGCACTTGCCGTCGCCTGAATGTTTGCCTTCTATCCTGCAGCAAAATTTCCACCATTATAACTGAAGACCCCCGCCAGATTATTCTCAGAGGCAGCGGTGCTTTCTGCTGAAACAGTAAGCCCTTCACCTGCAGCAATACTTCTGCCTCGATTACTGAGCGCACTGGCATTCAGGTAATTTGCTGCATTAATATTATCCGTGTACACATATGACAGATTTACATTTTTTCCGAGCTGAATCTTTGTGTCTTCCGTACCATTACTGACAAGCAGAGTACTTCCGGATACATTTACCCCATTCACAGTAAGAGAAACCTCTGATCCATCACTGATATTCAAATTTCCTGTATAACCGGGTGCTACAGACATACCGGAAACCACACTATAGGTTTCCGCCCCATCCTTATTCCACTGACTGGTAAAATCAGCCGTCACCTTACTGGGCAGTGTTACGGTTCCGCCACTGGCTGCAGCAGAAATATCCAGCGCATATAAGGTGTCACCTCCGGACAAAGCAGTTCCCGTCACATCAATGTCACCTGAAACAGTAATCCCTGCTGTACTGACTGTCACCGGCGTATAGGTTTCCGCCATAACCGGCATTGCAAGCCCACAGAGCATCGTTGCCGCCAATGCTGCATGCCAGCAATTTTTGTTCATTAGTCTCATAATTTCCTCCAATAGCCCATTTCCAAACCCAAAATATGGAACCATCACTCTTCCTCGGGAAGACATATGATGTTCATTTTTCTTAATAGATTCTTTCTGACATTCTCTTTTCTACTATTCCACCTCATCAACCATACTTCGCCAAATTCTAGATGAGGTTTATCCACTTTTGGTTTATACAAATCCTATCTGTTTTTCAGCATTTACCTGTGGGTAAAGAGAAGCTGCATTGTATTTTGCAACCTATCATAAAACAGAACTTCATATATTTTGAACAAGGCCGTATAGAATCAGCCCCTTTTATCCCGTTCATTATTATAATTCAACTCTTTAACATGTTTATCCACTCTTTTCTTTTAAATACATCATAAAATTCAATTCGATTCCAGATTATTTTTGTTAACTTTCAGCAATGTGAATTTTTTTCTCAACATTTCCTGTGCTCGAAAAGCAAATTTTGTCATACTTTTATTTATATTACCTTTGTTATGGTAATGTTACCCCCTTCAGAAACAATAGACAAAACCACTTCCCTTTGTTATGATGATAGTCAAAAGGAAGTGGTAATGGCTATGCCCTATGGAGAGCATCGAATAAGAGAACTACAGCAATCTGCTGATATTACACCTATTGAAATACAACTGGAAACTAATGCGGAAATATTCCGTGTAGTCTATAACTTAATATGGAATACTCATAGTCGGGATACTATTGATTTTTCAGATTTAGATTATCTGAATTCTATGTGGCTGGATACGATTCAGGAACTGGCACGCATAGAAATGCGTAAGGGGTATTATGTCCCTATGGACAAACAGATTGAAATGTTGCATCAGGCTTATATCATCGAAAGAAAATATATGCCTGATCAGGTATTTTCCCTGCATATTCCTGTGCGTGTAACCAGAGAACTTATTGAAAAAGAAGGTTCCTGCAGCAAAGAAGAGTTACAGACTATGTTTCAGGAAAAAGTACTGCCTGCTGCCACATGGAACAAAACAGGCGGCCATAAACGTCCGATGGCGTTTATTATGGCCGGGCAGCCAGGCTCAGGAAAAAGCCGTATGGCCAGCATGTTTGTCAATGAATGGCAGGACGATGTAATTATTGCATCCAGCGATAAGTTCCGTGGTTTTCATCCACGCTACGAAGAATTGCAGGATAAATATGGGCAGTACTGCCCTTTTTACACCAGAGAAGAAGGACACATCCTGTCCGATTTTCTGATTAAAGAGGCTATCAGGCAACGTCATCACCTTCTGTATGAGTGTTCCCTTTTGAATATAGATTCTGTATTGCGCCTGATTTCCGATCTTCATGCTTCCAATTACGATATCTGGATTATTCTCCGCGCCTGCCCTAAACGTATCAGCTGGCGTTCTATCCATCAGCGTTTTCTCCAGCAGCGGCTCAAAGCTCCGGGACTGTCCCGTATTATTACCAAAACATATCATGATCAGGCCTGTGCGGCGTTCTTATCCTCTACCCGGGAAATTGTCAAACAGAACCTTTATGATCGCATGATTGTGAAGAGTCACAAAGGGCTCATGTATGACAGCGATGACATGCCAACAGAAAGTGTTATAGATATCCTTACCGAACGAATGACCGATAAACTGGAATAAGCTTCCGTTCGGAACTATCTATTATAAAGGCATCTGAAAAGCAGACATCTGTGAATTTTCAAATTCACAGATGTCTGCTTTTTCATTATCCGGACATTTATCAGAAAGCAAACAGGTTCAGCTGCTCTTCTTCCGGAAGTCCTTTCAATATTCCCATTTCATCCATGGTATCAATAATACTCTGACTTACCTTTCCCCGCTTACGTAAATCTTCTTTAGACGAGAAAGGCGCTTCATTTCTGGCTTCCACAATTTCTTTGGCCACCTGTTCTCCCAGAGCGGGGATACAGTTAAATGGCGGTAAAATCTTGTTATCCAAAATCAGGAATTCAGTAGCACTCGATTTTTCCAGACTGATAGGCATAAATTCATACCCACGCAGATACATTTCCGCTGCCACTTCAATGACCGTAGCACAGTCTTTTTCTACGTTGGAAGGATGGTCGAGAGCTGCTATACGGCGAAGTTCTGCCTTCTGTGCTTCAAATCCTTTCAATATAGTAAGCGCGTCGAAAGACCCTTCAGCACGAATGGTAAAGTAAGACGCATAGAATGCCAGAGGATAATTAATCTTAAACCAGGCAATACGGAACGCCATCATAACATAGGCCACGGCATGAGCCCTTGGAAACAGATACGAAATCTTAAGACAGGAATCGATAAACCATTTAGGTACATGGGCCGCCTCTATTTCCGCCCTGTTATTCGACATCTTACCTGTCTTATCTGCCTTTTCAAGGCCCTTCCCTTTACGGACATTTTCCATAACCTTAAACGCTGTAAGCGGTTTAACCCCATGTTCAATCAGATAGTTCATGACGTCGTCACGAGTAGAAATAGCCTCTTCCAGTTTAACAGTTTTTGACTTAATCAGGTCCTGTGCATTTCCCAGCCATACATTAGTCCCGTGGGAGAATCCGGAAATTCGTACCAGCTGTGAAAAATTCTGAGGTTTTGTATCTTCCAGCATCTGACGTACGAAAGGCGTCCCGTATTCCGGGAGCCCCAGCGCACCAACAGTATAGCCTTTGTCCCCAATGGTGTCCCGAAGCTGTTCCGGAGTATATCCCAGAGCTTCTGTAGAGCTGAACAGGGAAATAGTATCCGGATCATTGAATGGAATCTTCATCGGATCCACTCCGGTAATGTGCTGAAGCATATGAATAATCTTCGGATCATCGTGCCCGAGAATATCCAGCTTAAGCATACGTCCTGAAATAGAATGATAGTCGAAATGTGTCGTTATCGTTCCGGGAATCTTTTCCCCGTTTTCTCCCTTCAGATACTTCTTATTAGCTGCATACTGCAAAGGAGTAAAATTATGAATATCCATATCTCTCGGGCAAACCATGATGCCTGCCGGATGCTGTCCAGTCGTACGTTTTACCCCCAGTACACCGGAAGCCAGTTTTTCAATAAAGATATCATTATAGGTAAGTCCCCTGTTTTCCGCATAACGTTTAACCAGACCAAAGGCCGTCCTGTCCTGAATACCTGCGATAGTTCCTGCTCGGAATACATTATCTCTTCCGAATAGTTCTTCTGTATATTTATGGGCATTGGCCTGATCATCGCCTGACGAGAAATTCAGATCAATATCAGGAACCTTATCTCCATCAAATCCAAGGAATACGGCGAATGGAATGTTGTGTCCATTCTTATTCAGGCTGGTGCCGCATTCAGGGCATGGCTTATCCGGAAGGTCAAACCCGCCGCCTACGGAACCATCCGTAAAGAATTTGGTCCAGTGGCATTTCGGGCATACATAATGCGGTGGCAGCGGATTTACTTCCGTAATGCCCGACATGGTCGCAACAAAGGAAGAACCTACCGATCCTCGTGAACCTACGAGATATCCGCGGTCATTCGAATGTTTAACCAGCTTATGAGCAATGAAGTACAATACGCCGAACCCGTGCTTGACAATCGGTTTCAGTTCTGATTCCAGCCGGTCCTTTACGATATCCGGGAGCGGATCCCCATAAATGGCTTTGGCATTGTCGTAACACATTTTCAGCAGTTCTTCGTCGGCCCCGGAAATCTTCGGGTTGTACGATTTCCATTCTTCTGCCAGAGGTTCCAGTCGTTCACACATCTCCCCAATCTTCCGTGTGTTGTCCACTACTATTTCCTTTGCCTTTTCCGGTGGAAGGTAGGCAAATTCATCCAGCATTTCCTGTGTGGTCCGCAGGTATACCGGCGGATGGGAATCCAGCTTACCTGGCTTTTCCCAGGTAGAGAGAAGGATATCCCGGTTTGTCTGATCTTCAGCGAACATGTAATGCGCATCCGATGTAGCGCATACCGGTATCCCCGTCTTTTCTCCGATTTCCACAACTTTCCTGTTCAGATTCTGTAAATCTTCAATGCTGGTTATATCCGGATGTTTATCGTCATTAATCAGGAACGAATTATTTCCCACAGGCTGTACTTCCAGATAGTCGTAGAATCGAACAATCTTCATGAGTTCTTCATCTGACTTGCCTTCCAGAACCGCTTCAAAAAATTCTCCTACTACGCAGGCGGAGCCATAGATTAAGCCTTCATGCAGTTCCTCCAGCAGAGGTTTGGGCAGAAGCGGGCGTTTACGGTAAAACTTGAGGTGTGAAAGGGTAACCAACCGGTACAGATTGCGAAGCCCGGTCATATTCTTAGCCAGAACAATAATATGGTGATACTTCTGGCGGTCTGTATCAATATTCTCCGGAATATCCTGAATCAGATAGCCTTCCATGCCATAAATGACCTTCTGATCAAACTGGCGGGCCAGATCCTGAATCTTCGGGAATGCCTGAATAACCCCATGATCGGTAATCGCGATGGCCGGATGATGCCATGCCGCCGCGGTCTTAATCACCTGCTTCAGGTCGATAAGACCATCCAGGCTCATCTTAGTGTGCAGATGCAGTTCCACTCTGGGCTCCGGATAATTATCCTCATGACTGATTTTTTCCAGAGAACTTTTTTCCATCTGCCGGATGTTCAGAACATAACCTCCGGTATATTTATCAAGACGCACATTGCCGCTGACCCTAACCGGCATGCCGTTCGCCTTTTCCATAACCTTTACCAGGCCTGCGGCGTCATCGGCGCTATCATAGAATTTTTTGCAGTTGATTCCGTTGGTATCATCAGCAAATTTCATGGTGAAAATCAGGCGGTTGTCCCGAAGTTCTCTGAATTCTGAAGATACCACCGTACCGTTAAGTACCACATTATCCATTTCCCCATGCAGATCTCTGACCTTGGTAATCTTCCCTTTTATAGCCTTCTTTCCGATGAGCAGGTCACCGGAATTTTCCACTTTGCCCTTTGCCGGAGCACTGTATCTCACCACCATGGCTTCTGGCATAACATTAGACAGTTTAGGCAGATCAGAAGGCAGAGCTGACACAGAAGACATGGAATTCTCCTGTTTTTCCGGCGCTGGGCCAGCTGCTGATTCCGCCTTTCGGATATCATCCAGCGTAGGTACCACCGGAATGTCAGCTGGTTCCCCCAGAGGAGGCATGGACAGGTCCATACCTCCTCCCAGATAATCTTCGTCTTCCGGCAGCGGTATATCACTGGCTTCCTGCTGTCTCTGGTGCATAATCCGGAGGCAGGCGTCCGCTACTTTTTCTGTAACGTCATCCCCATTGACATAAAAGGAATCTATTCCCTGCAGTTCCCCGGCCATATCACATAAACAACGGACTGCCGCTTCGGTACTATCCGCATGGATATACCACGCGTGGCAGTCGGTATCAATTTCCATAAAGGTAAAAGGCATTTTTCCGCCTTTTACCTTAAGGCGATATTTCCCCATTTACTTTCTCCTTCTTAAGAAACGGTTTTCTGTTTTTCTTTCTGTGTACCTTCCGTTTCCTGCTTCACATTAGTCCCTGTCATCTGTTTCCGTGCCGTCTTATCCGGCTGTACCGATGGATTTCCATGGATGATTACATCCGGGACAGCCTTATATTCAGAGCGGAATGAATCTGTCAACGTCCGCCCATCCGGCCACTCCACCTTACGGCTCACCGTAACGCGATATCCATCATGTCCTTTTTCCACAGTGCGGGCCGCCTGTTGCTGCGGATCAGATTTTTCCATGGTACCATGCGGTATCGTCTCTTTCTGTGTTTCCTCAACACTTGCCGCGGAAGGAGTATCCAGTTCATTGCCCAGCAGATATACCGTAAGGCGTCCAGGTTCATATTTCGCGTAGATATATACCGGATGCGGCAGACTGTTAATAAACCGGAAATCAATAATTCCATCAGCTACGGTAGCATCCCTTCCCAGTGGTACATAATGCACCGGGCTGAAATGATTGCTTCTGGAACGGACCTTCAGTCCGGAAAGGAGTACGGCATTAAAAAGCGTAGTGCTGACCTGACATACTCCGCCGCCGGCTCCTGGTACCAGTTTTCCCGCTATCAGGACCGGAGCTTCCTTATATCCTCTTTCCGCGATACGTTTTCCTGTGGCCCGGTTAAACGAAAATGTCTGACCGGGTGGGATATATTCTCCGTTTATACTTTCCGCTGCCAGACGGATGTTACTGCTTCGATTCGGATTCAGGGCAAACGTAGTGGTATAGCTGGCCAGTACATGATTTATCCTGGCGGCCTTTTCCGTATCAAGGAAAGCCCCATCTTCATCCAGTACAGGCAATTCCATATCCTTATGGCTGCCCGAGGAAATTTCCCCGACCAGCATACCGGAAAGCTTTTCCCGGTCAATCTGCAGATAAGGACGTCCCTGGCCAAAGGTCACAGTTCCATTTGCTGAAATGTGCGGTTTCGCTTCTTCCGTAGGTTCGCCATATTTTTTTACAATTCCAATAATCTGTTGTTCCAGAGATTGTTCATTAAAGCTGTACCTGGCCGGAACCATGAGGCCGTTAATAACCGATTTCCAGAATATTTTCCAGTTGTCCACCAGTCCGGCTTCTCTGCCTTCCCCAAGAATCCGGTCTTCTTCCCCGGTTTTGTTCAAGTGTACCAACAGAGGCCGTAAATCTATATTTTCTTTTACTCCCTTATAATGGAGCTGAATCCTTCCCTGAGGCGCAGACTGCGCCTGACGTTCTATCACCTGCCCCAGCTCTTCCCTGGTCATGCCGGAAACACGGACGCCATTATAACTTACTCCCGGAATTGCCCGATCCGTGAGGGAATACGCAGCTGGCAGACAGAGTCCGGTAAGGACAATGGCCGCTGCCAGTGCTGCTAACACCTTTCCTGCTCTTCGTTTTTTCTTTCTGCTTTGCATGGTTGTAATAGACAATCCTTCCCTTCCATCCATTATCTGCCATGGAGATACTGCCCCGGATGATTTCCGGGACCTTTTCATCTGATTCCATGAAATCTGTGGCGGGACAGCGCCACGCGTTCCTTATATCGTTTCTGCCTTGCACAGAAACGGAGAAACAGATCCAGCACATTCAGCGATTCGCTTTCTACACGATTTCTATACTGAAAGACAAACAGTTCATTCAGAAACCAGTCTACCGCTCCTTCACTGATCCGGTCTGCTTCTTTTTCAATCTGATTAAGTTGCCAGGGAGAATGAAGTCCCATGAGTGACAGTCGTTCTTTCCCCGTTATCCGGTTTTTCTTCAGTTCTTTAAACATCTTTATCTGCCGAAACCGTGAGGATAAAAAGCCAAGACTCATCACTTCTCTGGAAACATCGGTAAAAATATACCGGGTATTTTCCAGTATATACTCCGCGTTTCCTGCAATCAGTTTATCGCAGAAACGGAAAATCTGCTGGCCCATATATCCGGGCAGGGCATCCTGCATCACTTCCATGGTGATTTCCTGTTTATCGCCTGCCAGGAGGCACGCCTTGTCCACAATGGATTGCAGCATAGGCAGAGACACTTCCGACCAGGCACTGACCGTATCCGTAATCAGGCGGCGTACATCAAAAGGTACCCGCTTATGACGCATGGTGAACATGGAAATCAGTTCTTCCGGTGCTTTCTGCGGCCTGAGCAAATTACATTCCTGTCCCTTTCCATCCGCCAGGAGATCGGATATCTGTTTAGCCGCCTTTAATCGTCTGTCCGGTTTTCCGGACAGTGTCATCAAGACTAGCGTACTGTCAGGCATCTTACGCATGGCTTCCAGCAGTCCATCAAAGGATTTCTCATCTTTAACCGCTTTTATAAGAAATGATGGATTATTGATTATGATGGCGGTATCCGATGTAAACAGAGACTGCCCTCGAATGGCCTGTATATATTCCCCATAGTCTTCTGTGCCATTAAACACAACCGGCTGTGGTTCCTGTCCGCTAAAATAGCTGTGTATTTTTTTTCTGCATTCCGACTGAATCAACACGCTGTCATTTCCATAAAAGAGAAAGCAGTTTTTCAGTCTTCCCGTTATTTCTGAATTCGTTTCTTTCACCAAGATTTATTACTCCAGTTCCCAATGTTTCCTATAGCTCAATACGGCCATGCCATCCCGTGTATCTTTTACAGGACAGTCCAGATGATGAAACAAAGCCATCTCTTCTCCTGCCTGCTGTCCCTTATTTCCTGTATACACAGCCGCTTCCGGCTGCAGTCTCTTTATTTTACCATGTGTGACCGTCCCTTTAAACTGTCCGGATCCGCCAATCCATGCGCAGTGCACCGGATGTTCGCCCCTGCGCCCTCCAGGCAGCTTTCCGCCATCAATGACAAGACAGCCTTTCCCATGACTTACTATCCACGAAGGACCCGTTCCCATGACATATAGCCCTTCATCGGTTCTCCACCGGGAACGGTTTTTATTTACCCCATAAATCCTCCGCAATACCGGGTCCGTAATCTGACGGTTTTCCCCGCTGGCAGCCGATACGTTCATAATCGGCACCGACAGCTGCACCGGAGACCATTCCCTGCTTTCGGTATCATCCCATAGCAGCAGATCTATCTTTTTCGCGCCCAGATACTGCAGAAAGGAGTCCGTTTCTCGGCTTACCAGAGGCAAGGCGATGGACGCGTTTTTTACATACACAACGGTTGATTCCCCATTCCTGATAACGGCAGCGCGGGCCGGTGATACATCCAGCACATAGGCTACCATAGAGGGTCTGTACCAGGTCTCTGCCAGAATTCCAAGCAGCAGGAACAGACTGACCCCCAGGGCTCCATAGGCCGCTCTCCTGCGAACTTTCCAGTAATCATGAAAAACCAGAAGAAGCAGTACCCAGTAATATAATCCGATTTCCATCCAGGTCATGGCCCTTACAGGGAATGAGGCTCCCGGCAGACCGGCGATAATATAATTACTTTTTACCGCCAGTCCCACAAAGAAATCCGCCGCCTGCAGACATATCCCGGTCAGAGGAAGACAGGTAAACAGGTTGAAGGAAGCTCCCAGCCCAAGCAGCATAGCCCATTCCAGAAACGGGGTCACCCAGAGATTGGACAGGATGAAATACGATGGAAGCCGGTGAAAATTATATAAGACCAGCGGAATCGTAATCAGTTGCGCCGAAACGGACAGGGCGATGCCTTCTGCGATGAACCGGGGAAGCCAGGAAATCCGTTTAAGCTGTCCCGCTGCGGGCCGGTAAAACAGGAGTATTCCCAGAGAAGCGCCGGCCGAAAGCTGAAAGCTCACATCATAAAGAAGAAGCGGGTTCCAAAGCAGCATGCACAGCACCGCCGCGCCGAGGAGGTTTAACGCGTCCTTATCCCGGTTAAAGAGCAGTCCACCGGCAGACAGTATCCCCATGATAACTGCCCGGATTACCGGAGGTACCCATCCGGCCATAACCGAATACCCCAGCACACCGGTAATGGACAGAAGGATGATGATTTTTTCCGGAAGCCTCACCCATCGTCCGGCCAGGGTAAGGAACGACAGGACCAGCGAGATATGAGACCCGGAAACTGACAGGATATGTACGATACCTGTATCCGAAAAAGACTGGATCACCCCTTCCGGCAGCTCATCGTAACTTCCGCCAAACAGCAACGTCATCATAATCGGACCATGGTCCTTATCCATGGCGCGGTAAAAGCACGCTCTCAGCCTTCCTTTCCATATTTCCGCCTGACGGAGCATGCCATATTTACCGGATACGCCGCCGGCCTTCATCTCCTCCGGATTTTCCACATATATTTTTCCCAGAAGCCGTTTACTCTGATACCTGCCGGCCAGATTAATCTTTCCCGGATTTCTGTACAGCCTTACCGGTTTGAGCGCTCCCTTTACATACCATCTGTCCCCAGGCAGTAAACCGGGTCCCTGTGTTTCCGGAAAATAGATATACACACTGCCATGGATATCCCTGGACTCTCCATCCGGATAGGCAATTTTTTCCAGTTCAGCCAGCCCCCGCATATCTCCGGATTTGTATACACTGCGGGAAGGCTTTTCTTTCAGAACCACCTGGTATGTACCTTCACTCCCGGAAAGGCAATGGGCCTGCTTTTCCCATACTCTCTGTTCCAATCCCATGCGGGCATATCCGGTCAAGAGCGTCAGCACGGCACAGATACAAACCACCACTGTGACCTGTTTAAGACGCCAAGCCGCCAGCAATATCCCCCAGCATAATCCATACAAAACCACCAGTATTCCCCAGGACAGCGAAAATTCTGAAAAAGCAAGAATTCCAGCTGCCATGCCGGTCGCTGCCCACAGCAGCCCGTAGCGCATAATGTTCCCCATAATCCCCGCCCCTGCCGGCTGTCCCCACAGCCGGCCTTATTTATTTTAAATTCTTAATAAATGAATTAATCAGATGTGACATGACATCCGTTTTCTGATACGCCGCCACAATGGAATAAGTCACTCCGGTATGAAATATCCTGACATTCACATTATCTTCCTGATTGGTAGCTTTGTGGAAGCGGAACAGCATCTCGGAACAGAAACAGGCTCCCAGCCCCATATCACACATATCCAGAAGCGTTTCCGTATTATCAGAAGAAGCCGCAATCTTAGGAACGATTCCATTTTCCTTTAGAATCATGCTGGCAATACGACCAGGCACGTCCTCTCTGTGGTTAACCAGCAACGGTACCCGGCTCAGGACTTGCGTATAGGTGGAAGACTCATCCGCATAGTTTCCCGAAACAACCAGCAGTATCTCATCCTTAAACAGTTCCTGCGCCGCATAGTCCGGACTATCCAGCGGAATATCCCCAATGGCCAGATCCAGTTCCCCTTCCTGCAGCCCGCTGATAAGACCGTCATTGGACAGTTCCTGCAAATCCAGGCGTATATACGGATGCTCCGGTATAAATTTTCTGGCTGCTCTCGGTATCAGTGCGTGACTGCGCGTATGGGCGATACCTATGCGAAGGACTCCGCTTTCGTTTCTGGCCAGCAGCTGAAATTCCTTCTGCATGGATTCATAGGTTCCGGTAATGGCTTTAACATACTGATAAAATTTCTCCCCTTCATAAGTCAGCTGAAAATGTGGACTCCGTGTAAAAAGGACACATCCCAGTTCTTTTTCCACTGAATTCATGTGCGCGCTCAGCGTCTGCTGGGTAATATGAAGTTCCTGGGCCGCCTTATTGATACTTCTGTTTTTGACGACCACTTTGAAATAATACATGGGTAATAGATGCATAATTCCTCCTACAGTGAATTCTCTGTATATTATACCGCATTATTTCAGTTTGTATCCTGTAATTGATACTTTTATAATAGGTTATGAAATTAAATTCGTCATAGCTGATTAAGGAGACAAGTATGGAACCCCTGTTATTACTCGCATTTGCTGCTATTCTTATCACCTGCGTCTTATCCGGACACTCCATGTTCATTGCCCTGTTTGCTGGCTGGGTCATGTTCTTCGGATATGGACTTCACAAGGGCAAGAGTGTAAAGCAGATGCTTTTATATTGCAAGAATGGTATTGCCGTAGTCCGGACGGTGCTGATTACCTTTATGCTTATCGGCATGCTTACCGCGGTATGGCGTTCCTGCGGAGCTATTGCTTATATTGTGTATGAAGCTTCCGCCCTGTGCTCCCCTCAGAGTATGATCATCGTTACCTTCCTGCTCTGCTGTTTGGTTTCCTTCCTCATCGGAACCGCTTTTGGCAGCGCGGCCACTATCGGTGTAATCTGTATCACCATGGCCAACAGCATGGGTGTACCGATTCTTTATACCGGCGGCGCTATGCTGGCCGGTGTATATTTCGGTGACCGCTGCTCTCCGGTTTCCACCAGCTGTCTTCTGGTAAGCACACTGACTCATACCGATCAGCTGGATAATATCAAGCGGATGTTTAAGACCGCGGCTATTCCTTTTATTCTGACCTGTATTATTTATCTGGTCCTGGGTACTCAGGTACACGCGTCCGGTGTGTCCAATGAAGCACGCACCCTTCTGGCTCAGAATTATGTGATGAGTCCAGTCACTATGCTCCCAGTTATCGCCGTACTGATTTTCGCGCTGTGCCGGGTAAACGTTAAACTTACACTGGCCATCAGTACAGCCATCGGCATTCTGGTCACTGTGTTTGTTCAGGGCTTCTCTGTTTCAGTCATTCCGCAGCTTCTTTTCTCCGGTTTCCATCCGGCTAATGCCGACCTGGCTCAGATCATGGGTGGCGGCGGACTGATTTCCATGTTCAACGTTATAGGCATTGTCTGCATTTCTTCCAGTTTTTCCGGTATGTTTGACGGTACTGGATTCCTGGATAATATTCAGCACCTCATTATCCAGCTCAGCGAAAAGATTTCTCCTTTCGCCGCTATTCTTCTGGTATCCCTCTTTGCAGGAACCATTGCCTGCAATCAGTCCCTGGCCATTATGCTGACCAGCCAAATCTGTGGCCCTCTGGAAGATGATGAATCCCAGTTTGCCTCTGACCTGGAAAATACAGCGGTGGTCACTGCACCAATGATTCCCTGGTCCATTGCTGATGCCGTTCCCCTGGTAACGGTTGGAGCTCCTTCGCTTTGCATTCTTACAGCGGTTTACCTGTTCCTGGTTCCCGCATGTAACCTGCTGGCTCAGAACCTCTCCTTCTCCAAAGTTAAGCTCTGGATTCATGCATAAAAAAGGTATGAAGGGTCCTTCAGACAAAACCATACACATAAGGAAAAGACGACTTCTCATCATCACGAAGTCGTCTTTTCCTTATGTGTACAAGCTGCCATCCCAATACGGCCCAGGAATTCATCCGATTCCCTTTTAGACTGTTATTCCCGGGAAATCCGGCAGGATTACTTAAATTTAAAGGGATGTGGATACGAATCTCGTGCCTGCTTTTATTCTCCCCGATTATAAGGTTATGCTGTCTTCGAGTTTCTTAAATTTTCCATCCCCTATCCCCGGAACCTTTTTTAAATCTTCCTTGCAGGTAAACAGTCCATGTTCCTTACGATAGGTAATGATTTTTGAAGCGGTTGCCTCTCCGACACCTGACAGGGTTTCCATTTCTTTACCGGTGGCCGTATTGATATTGACCTTACCATCTGCCAGCGCTCCCTGCCCTGCCAGATCGGTTTTCACCACAATCTGCATGTGGTTGACCACTTTCTCCGTCAGATCAATGGACGCGGTATCGGCATAAGGCAATATATCGCCTGCCTCATGAATCACATCATATACATGACTCCCCGCGGCGACTTTGTATACTCCCGGATACTTTACTGCCCCGGTAATGTACACAAGCAGTTCCGGCTCTTCCTTTTCCGATTCCAGACTTATACTTTCTTCCGCAGGTACCTCTTCCCCACTTCCATCAAAAAAAGGAGAGCAGATATACAGCCCGCCTGCCACTATGGCTCCTGTAAGCAGGAGTACAAGAAACAAACAGCGCTTATCCACTTCTCCATCTTCTGTTTTCCAGAACATATTAATCCTCCCCCTGGATTCATACATCCGGTGACAGGTCCCCTTCCTGTCACCATTATTTTATTATCCCTGACTGCCGGATACGGCTAATCTGCCTGAAAGATAGGCCTCATCCGGCCAGAAAAAAGGAGGATACAAAAGAAAAATCCATTTCCTTTATATCCTCCTTTTTCATGCGTATATCAATGTTCGTCATGCGAATCGTCGTAAGACGCCGGCTGTGCATTAGAATCAATCAGACTCTGTCTGTTTTTCTTGAGACTGTCCAGCACGTTTTCCATGTTGGTTTCAACATACTTCAGCACATCGGTAGCATAGGTAACGGAGCTGGTGCGCAGTTCATCCGCTGATTTGTTGGCTGCGTCCAGAATCTGGTTTGCTCTTTCCTGCGCCTGTTTTACCAGTTCGCTTTCTTCTGTGATTCTGGCGATGTAATCCTTTGCCTGAGCAATGGTATCATCCGCTTTCTTTTCCGCATCCAGAAGGATTCTTTCCTTATCTGCCACAATACGCTTTGCGCTTTCCAGTTCATTTGGCAATGACTGATTAATTGCATCTATAATACGGGCCACTTCTTCCTTATCTACCATCTTTTTATTAGTGAATGGTACATCTGAAGCGTTTAATACGGCATTTTCAAGTTCTTCCAATAATTTTCTTGTTTCCATTACGCATACCTCGCTTATCGAACCTTTAATCTCTTCTGAATCATTTTCTTGACATAGGGTGGAACCATCTGTCGGATATCGCCACCAAAAGAAGCAATCTCCTTAACCACACTGGAACTCAAGTACGAATACTCGCTTTCCGTAGGTAAGAACATTGTTTCCAGTTTTGGATCCAGCTTCTTCAATAACAGTGCCCGCTGGAACTCAGATTCAAATTCCGCATAGAAACGAATCCCCCGGATAAGCAGCTGGCAGTTTTTCTGCTTTGCGTACTCATACAGAAGACCATGTGAACAGTCCACTTCCACATTGGGAATGTGCTTTGTTACCTGTTTTAACATGTCCACTCGTTCTTCCATGGTAAACATGGAATGTTTACTCGGGTTATCCAGCACTGCTACAATCAGGCGATCCACAATCTGTGCGCCTCGTTCAATGACATTTAAATGTCCATAGGTAACCGGGTCAAAACTGCCTGGATAAATTGCCAATTTCATAGATTCTCCTGCCGGCGGCAAAGTAAATAAGATACTACCGTCGCTCCTTTTTTCTTTTCTTTCCACACAGAGCATTTGTCTGCCACGGAATTCCAGTCAATAGGCTCTTTTGTTGTGTGCTCAACAACGAGCATTGAATTTTCATCTACCAGCTGGTATGTAAAAAGTGCAAGTATCACCTTGTTTATGAAGCCTCTGTCATAAGGCGGATCCATAAACAGATAATCAAAAGTCTGTCCCTGCAGGGATGCCAGCGAACGCATGACGTCGCCTCCAAGAACTTTCACTTTATCCTCTACATGACATTTCTTCGCGTTTTTTCTGATAATTGAGCCGGTAGCTTTATCAATGAAAACTGCCTCTGTGGCACCCCGGCTTAACGCCTCCAGTCCCAACGCACCGGTTCCTGCAAAAATATCAAGAACTCTGGTATCTATTATACCCACATTAGCCAATACATTAAAGATACTTTCCCTTGTACTTCCCAATGTAGGTCTGGTATTTCTTCCCCTGGGGGCTTCAAGCACGGTACCACGGGCACTCCCCGCAATAATACGAAGCATTATTCTGACTCCAATATATAAAATTACCCGGTAATCTAATTATAGCATAGGCCCTGCGCGGTTACCTGAAAATATTCGGGATTACTGCATGTCTATTCCGTCTTCTGATTTCTTAGCCCGGGTCATCAGGCATTCCAGAGCTTCTACCGCCGTATGCTGTCCATGCATGAGGCGGTAGATTTCTTCTGTAATCGGCATGGAAATACCATGTTTTTTCGCCATAGGATAGACAATTTCCGTTGTCCGGAATCCTTCCACCACCATGCGTGTCCCACCGGTAATCTGTTCCTTGGTCATTCCTGCCGCCAGTTTCAGCCCGGCATTGTAATTTCTACTGTGGCTGCTGGTACAGGTCACTATCAGATCTCCTACACCGGAAAGGCCATAAAATGTATCCGCCCTGGCACCAAAAGCAACACCAAACCGCTGAATTTCTGCCAGTCCCCTGGTGATTAATGCCGCTTTGCAGTTATCTCCCAGGCCAAGACCATCCTGAACCCCTGAGGCAATGGCTATGATGTTTTTCAAAGCCCCGCCATATTCAACGCCCAGTATGTCGTTACTCCGGTATACCCGAAGTTTGGGAGACATGTAAATATCCTGTACAAAGCGTGCCGCATTTTCCTTTTCTGATGCCACTACGGTAGCGGCTGGGAGCCCCTTACCTATTTCTTCTGCATGATTCGGTCCGGATAAGGCCACAATATTATCCGTTATTCCCTGTAACTTCTCTGAAATCACAGTGGAAAGACAGCGGCCAGTGCCAGCTGCCAGCCCCTTCGAAGCACATACGACTACCGCGTCTTTTTTTACCCAGGGCGCCATGGCTTCCACCATCTGCTCTACCGCTTTGGAAGGAGTGCACAGCACCAGGCAGTCCATTTTTTCCGTTGCTTCCTTAAGATCAGCAGTAATCCGCACATGCTCCGGAATCTTCACTCCTGGAAGATAGTCCTTACTTTCTCTGGTCTTTCTAAGCACTTCTGCAGTTTCAGGGTTTCTGCAGTAGAGGGTAACATCCTTATGTAAATGTGCCAGGTGGGTAATCATGGCAATACCCCATCCACCTGCACCAATCATAGAAATCTTCATAAGCAGCCTCTTATTTATCACGAGTAATTTTCTTTTCTTCTCCTGCGAGAAGTCTGCGGATATTGGAATGATGTTTACCAATAATGATGGCCGCTGCCAGTGCGCTGAATATCACATATTCCATCGGCATATGGGCCAGGTAAATAACAAGTACCACCACAGGTGCCGCTACAATGGAGGCAAGAGATACAATCCTGGTCATGAGGAAGACCAGCAGCCACACAACAAAGGCTGACAGGGTTGCCCATGGGCAAATAAAGGTAAATGCCCCTACACCACAGGCCACGCCCTTTCCGCTTTTAAAATGCAGAAATACAGACCAGTCATTTCCCACAATGGCTGCGGTCGCACACGCCAGTGCCAGCAGCGGAGTGCTCCCGCCAATCCATACGGCCAGGACGCCTTTCAGGAAATCACAGATAAACACTGCAGCAACAGCTTTCAGCCCCAGTTCCCTGTAAGCGTTCGTCGCTCCTATATTTCCGCTTCCACGCGTCCTTAAATCAATGCCATAGAACGCTTTTCCGATAATATATCCGCTTGGAACGGCACCAATCAGATAAGCCAGTACAATCCAGCAAAGAGCGATCACAGCTCTTCACCATCCTTTTTACTGCGGACGATAATACGGATAGGCGTACCTTCAAATCCGAAAGATTCTCTCAGGCGGTTTTCAATGAACCGGACATAAGAGAAGTGAATCAAAGTCGCATCATTTGTGAACAGTACAAAAGTAGGCGGTTTGATTCCTACCTGTGTCATGTAATAAATCTTAGCCACACGGCCTGCATGAGCCGGCGGCGGATTAATCATCTTGGCATCTTCAAGCAGGTCGTTGAGAACCGAGGTAGAAATACGCATGCTCTGCTGTTCTGCCACGAAGAAAATCATCTCGCCCAGTCGGTTGATTCTCTGTTTTGTCAGAGCTGAACCATAGAGGATAGGTGTATATTGAGCGAATACAAGTTCATCACGAATCTGCTTATTGAATTCATTCATGGTATGATTGTCTTTTTCAATCAGATCCCACTTATTAACCATGATAATCAGACCTTTGCCTGCTTCATGGACGTATCCTGCTATTTTCTTATCCTGTTCTGTAACCCCTGCCTTAGCGTCAAGGATAAGAACAGCTACATCGCAGTTATCAATAGCCTTGATGGAACGGATGACACTGTACTTTTCCAGCGGTTCATTAATTTTGCCTTTGCGGCGCATTCCCGCTGTGTCTACCAAGATAAAATCCTTCCCCTTATAATGCCAGATGGAGTCCACCGCATCGCGGGTAGTTCCCATTTCATCGGCCACCAGGGAACGCTGATATCCCAACAGGGAATTGACCAGTGTGGACTTGCCTACATTAGGACGGCCGATAATAGCCGTACGGATGATATCTTCCCCTTCTTCACCGGTATTGTCCGGGAAACCTTCCGTAATCTTATCCAGCAGGTCGCCAAATCCCAGATGGTTAACCGCAGAAATCCCAATAGGATCACCGAGCCCCAGGGAATAGAATTCATAAACTTCCATTTCCAGGTTTTCGCTGTCCACCTTATTGACTGCTACCACTACCGGCTTTCCGGTTCTTCTGAGCATATTGGCAATAGTCATATCATCTTTGGTAATGCCAGCTCTTGCGTCCACTACAAACAGAATGACGTCTGCTTCTTCCATGGCCAGTTCAGCCTGTTCTCTGATGCCATCGACAATCTGATCAGCCTTGTTTCGGAATTCAATGCCGCCTGTATCAATCATCGTAAATTCCTTATCCAACCAGCGCACATTACAGTAAATGCGGTCTCTGGTAACGCCTGGAATATCTTCTACGATAGATACACGACGCTGTGCAAGCCCGTTCAGCAGAGTGGACTTACCAACATTTGGTCTCCCTACTATGGCAACAAAAGGTTTGCTCATTTCATTTTCCTTTCTATAAGGACAATGCAGACAGAATCTGTCTGCACATATCCCAACTTATTGTTTTACCTGCAAAAAAAGACATGCGGCAGCCATCGCCATTACTGCACAATGACTCCCGCATTCTTCTTTTCATTCTAAACTGTAGCAGGAGCTGTCAATCCACGTGATGTAAATAGACACACTCACCTGCTGCCAGAACCATGTCTGGCAGACACTATATAATCAGTTGATTATTCAGCGTCTTCTGCTGCATCATGGTCAGCTGCTTCTACAAGGGAGAAGCTGATTCTTCTACGGTCTTCATCAATTCCGATGATGCGAACCTTAATCACATCACCTACAGCGACGATATCGCTTGGCTTCTTGTTGTGATCGCGGGTCATTTCGTTGATGTGGAGCAGTCCGGTCAGGCCGTCATCCAGTTCAACAATTACACCGAATTCAAGAATCTTAACAACCTTAGCGTCAACTACATCGTCAACGTCATGGTCATGGATAGATGTTTCCCATGGATTCGGAATGCATTCCTTATGAGTGAAGGAAATTCTCTGCTTTTCCGGGTCATAGGACTTAATCTTCACATCAATAACCTGGCCTGGCTGGAGAACGTCTTCTACCTTGCCAATCTTCTTCCAGGAAATATCGGAAATGTGAAGCAGACCTTCAACTCCGTTGATTCCTACGAAAGCACCGTACGGCATAATCTTCTTAACTGTTCCCTGCAGGGTATCTCCGTTATTGTAAGCTTCTTCAATAACCTTGAGTTCTTCATCACGCTGGGATTCCAGTACTGCCTTACGAGAAAGAACCAGACGGTTCTTAGCGCGATCAACTTCAAGAATCTTAGCCATAAACTTCTTCCCTACCAGGTTGGAGAGGGAATGAACGAATCTCAAATCACCCTGAGACAACGGAATAAAGCCGCGGAGAGAATTAATCTGAACGAGAAGGCCAACCTTAATAGCTTCAATACCTTCGCATTCAACCGGTTCACCCTTTTCAAATGCTGCTTCTACGTCATCCCATTCAGCCAGTCTGTCCAGCTTGATCTTGGAAATATAAATCGGGTTGTCTTCTCTGACTGCATTTACGATAACAGCCTTAATTGGGTCGCCAACCTTCAGAACATCCTTCAGGGATGCCGGTTCCGGGTAAGAGTATTCATGAATCGGCAGAACAGCTTCTGTCTTATAGCCGAAGGAAACGTAAGCTTTGTTATCGAACAGTTCGATAACTTCACCATTTATAACGTCGCCCTTCTTATAATCGAGGTTCTGTTCCTCCATCTCCAGCATTTTACCCATGTCTTCCATAATAAAAAATACCTCCTCTATGATCCAGTCCGGTGTCGATGCACCGGCGGTTATGCCAACCTTATCCTGGCTATGAAACCACTCTGCGCGAAGTTCCTTCGCGGTTTCAATATGATGTGTCACAGCGCCTGCTGCTCGGCAGACTTCCGCAAGTCTGCCTGTATTGGCACTGTTGCGGCCGCCTATAACAATCATCACATCCACTTTTCCCGCCAGCTCCTGAGCCGCCTTTTGTCTTTCTGAAGTTGCCTGACAGATTGTCCTGTGCACCTCTGCTTTTTTTACTTTTTTGCAGATAGTGGCAATCAGTTGTTCTGCCAGTGCAATAGAGAAAGTCGTCTGAATTACAATATGCGCTTCATCCAGCTGAGGCATCGCGTCCACATCACTCATATCTTCTATGATGATAGGATGCTTTCCTTCAACCCATGCTGCCACACTCTTTAATTCAGGGTGGTTCTTTTCGCCGATGAGTATCATCTGATGCCCTTCATGAGAAAGCACTCTTGCTATTTCCTGATTGCGCTTTACAAAAGGACATGTGGCGTCTTCCAGTGTCAGATTTTTGCACTTAATGTCATTATAACACGAAGGACCCACACCATGCGAGCGAATAATTACAATTTCTTTATTTTTTACATCATTTAAGCTTTTTACGGAATGAACCCCTTCTTTTTCCAGCCGGTTGACCACCTGCGGATTGTGAATAAGAGGCCCCAGCGTTACTGCGCTTCCGTTTTTTTTCGCTGCCGCCGTCGCAATTTTTATAGCTCTTTTTACGCCGTAGCAAAAACCCATGACCCGGGCCTTAATTATTTCCATATACTAAGTAACCTTTCATCAATTTCAGTTTTTCTGCCGGTTCCGATATTCCTCAGCCATCTGTTCAATAGCTGCCCGCACCTGCTGATTGATTGCCTCAATGGAGGCCTTGTCCGGCTTCTGTTTCTTTACATGGATTGGCCGGCCGATAAGGACCGCCGGAGGTTCCGTGGTATGTGGAAGTTCTCTGGAATTCAGGACTGCAATCGGCAGAATATCCACTCCGGCCATCATGGCAATGGATGCCATCCCGGAATGGAACCTGCCCAGCCCATCTTTCCTTATTCTTGTGCCTTCCGGGAAGATTCCAAGTATATTTCCCTGCTTCAGTTCACGCACAGCGCGCATAATGGCGCTGGTATCTATCGCACCACGCTTAACAGGAAATGTGCCGAACAGTCTCAAAATCCATGCGAACACAGGATTTTTAAACAGTTCCTCTTTGGCCATGTAATGGATAACCCGGTTGGGAAACGCGATTCCCACCAGTGGCGGATCCCAGTCACTCTTATGGTTTGGTGCCGCAATGATGGCACCGGTGGCCGGTATATTCTCCTGCCCTTCCACATGCAGTTTGAACCCCTTATAGAAAATGACACTTAACACACTGCGCACGATCGGATACAGAATCGTATGTGTATTCTTTTTATTTCCCATTACCGTTTTCCTTCTTTTCCGCCATACCCATAAGAAGCTGTGCCGTTTCTTCCAGTGTGATATCACTGTTATCTACCAGAACCGCGTCTTCCGCCGGTCTGAGTGGTGATACTTCCCGGTGACTGTCTTTCCAGTCTCTGGTTTCAATTTCCTTTTCCACTTCATCCAGCATTATATCCGGATATTTGCTGCGGAATTCTTCAAAACGTCGTTCGGCCCTCTTCTTTACCGACGCGGTCAGGAAAATCTTCAGATCCGCATCCGGTAGGACCACTGTACCAATATCCCGTCCATCCAGGATTATGCCGCCTTTGCACGCAATCTTTCTCTGCAGTGTCACCATAGCTGTTCTGACTCCGCCTATAGCCGCGATTTCAGAGACTCTGGCCGAGACTTCCGGCGTACGCAGACAGGCGGTGATGTCCTCCCCGTCAATCAGCACATGCATACTTCTTTCCCCAGGGGCCACTTCCATATTGAGCCCTTCCGCCATGTGTGCAATCTCCCCCTTGTCGGTGAGTCCTTTTTTCATGGCTTCATAGGTTACCGCGCGATACATAGCTCCGGTATCCAGATAGGTATACCCTAATGCCTTAGCCAACAATTTGGAAACGCTGCTCTTGCCAGCGCCGGCCGGCCCATCAATCGCTATTGCCAGTTTTTTCATTCCTTATCTCCCCCTGTTACTGAAACTGCGGCTGTATATCCGGTAGAGAATGCCGCCTGCAGATTATATCCGCCGGTAAACGCATGTATGTCCATCACTTCTCCGGCAAAATAAAGATTCCTGCATATTTTAGACTCCATAGTGCTGGAGTTGATTTCCTTCACCGATATACCGCCTCCGGTGACAATGGCCTCTTCAATAGGACGTGTCCCGGAAATGGTAAGTTTCATATGTTTTAACGTATATACCAGACTCTGCCGCTGCCCTTTAGTCAGTTCAGCCACTGGCAGATTTCTGGGAATGCCCGCCAGAGACAGGACGACATCCACCATACGGTGAGGAAGTAAATCCTGCAATGCGCCGGCCATCTGCTTAAGATGATACTTTTCCAAATCACGAAGAACCCGGCGGTCCAGTTTTTCCTGATCCAGCGCCGGTTTCATATCCAGTTCCGCTGTCACGGCATATCCCCGGGAGAGCCACAGGGAAACGCTGTCGCTCAGAGAAAGCACTATAGGTCCTGTAATACCGAAATGGGTAAACATCATTTCCCCCATGGCTTCCGCCTTGCGTCGTCCTCCGGCGGATACTGACAGATTGACATTGCGCAGAGAAAGTCCCTGAAGTTCACGGCACCAGGATTCTTCCGTAACAAAAGGAATGAGTACCGGCCGCAGGGTTGTGACCTTGTGTCCCAGTTCACGCGCCAAGGTATATCCATCTCCGGTAGATCCCGTACGGGGATACGATTTACCCCCGGTACACAGAATAACCGCATCCACCGCGTAGGTATTCCGTTCTGTCACTACCGCACAGACCGCTTCATCCCGGGAGAGTATGTGCTGTACCGGTTCTTTCAGATGTACATCCACCCGGTATTCCTTCAGCTTTCTCATAAACAGATGGCGGACTTCCTGCGCGTCCTCACTGGCAGGGAACACCCTTCCCCCGCGCTGCACTACGGTTTTGAGTCCCCAGGTGTGAAACAGATCCAGTAAATTTTCGTTGTCAAACCGGTTGTATACGCTGTAAAGGAACTTGCCGTTTCCAGGTGTCATGCCGATAAATTCATCAATCGGCCGAGCGTTGGTCAGGTTGCACCTGCCCTTTCCGGTAATCCCCATCTTCAGACCCACCCGATCCATCTTTTCAAAGAGGACGACATGGGCTCCCCGGGATGCCGCCGTAATGGAAGCCAGAAGGCCGGCAACACCGCCTCCGACAACCGCAATGGTTTTAGCCGTGGAGTTCATAGAGCTTCTTTACCTCCTCATGGGTAAGACGGCGGGATTCTCCCCTTGCCACTCCGTCCAATGTCAGGAAACTATACTGAATCCGTTCCAATTTAAACACCGGATAATGGAATGCTTCCATCATGCGGCGGATTTCCCTGTTTTTCCCTTCATGAAGTGTCATGCGGATGTGGGTACGGCTTCTATCCTTTTCATATGAAAGGACTTCCACTTCACAGGGGGCCGTTCTGGTTCCATCTTTCAGTTTTACCCCTTTGCTCATCTTAGCTGCCAGGGCATCAGAAAACTTTCCGCGCACCGTGACATCATACACTTTCTGAACCTGATGGCTTGGATGGGTAAGGATATTATCCAGTTCCCCATCATTTGTCATGATAAGCAGCCCTTCCGAATGGTAATCCAGACGTCCTACTGGGAAAATCCGTTCTTGTACAGAAGGGAAATACTGCATCACTGTGCGTCTTCCCTGTGGATCCGATACGCTGGTAATGACACGGTCCGGTTTATTTAGCAGAAAATAACGAAGGCGTTCCGGTCGAATCGGTTCTCCCAGCACGACAATCTTATCTTTTCTTACATCCGCTTCACTGCCCAGTTCGGTAACACGTACCCCGTTCACTGTGACCTTTCCGCCTTTTATCAGTTCTTCTGCCTTTCTCCGGGAGCAGATACCCGCATGACTGATGATTTTCTGCAATCTTTCTTTCAAAATAATACTCCTTCCTGAGGCAGGGACTTCCATTGCTTTCTTAATTCATTAATATCGGAAAGTCCGGTACATTTTAAAAACAATCTGGTGGTTCCATATAATATGGGCCGTCCAGGTATATTCATCCGTCCACGTTCTTCGATAAGCCCCTTGTTCATGAGCACTACCAGCACTCTTCCTGCGGACACGCCACGGACTCTTTCTATCTCTGACCGGGTAACCGGTTCTCTGGCCGCCACTACAGCCAGAGTTTCCAGCGCAGCAGAGGATAATCTATCCTGCTCCCCGGTCGTCTCTGTGAGCCATGCATCATATTCTTTTTTAGTCGCCAGTGCCCATCCAGCTCCTGATTCATGAAGGGTTATCCCTGAATCGGGTTTACTGTATTTTTCAGCCAGTATGTGCAAAGCTTCCCGCACGGCCGCTTCATTTTCATGAAGTGCTTCTTCCATTTCCTTCATGGTCACCGGATTTCCTTTAATAAAAAGAAATGCTTCCAGTGCAGCCGCTGTTCTTTCTATTCCTCTCATGCAATCTCCTTGATATATAGTCCTGTTTCCGTATCCTCCAGAAGTACCCGTCCTACGCGTATCATTTCCAGCAGTGCTACCAGCGACACAGCCAGTCTGAGTCTGGTGTGTTGCATCCCCAGGAACACATGGACTCTCATTTTTTTCCTTGTGGAAAGTACCTGCCGGAGTGACTGAACCGCCTCATCCAGTGTGTATTCCTCTTTTTCCAATACGCGCTGAGGCGGCGGTTCCAGTTCTTCATACAGTGCAAGAAAGGCCGCATTCAGTCTGGCCAGTGGAATCTTGCCGTTAAAGGTTTCCTGCTTTAATTCTGCCGGTTCTCTGGTTCTATAAGGTTGTTCCTCAGCCATAAGAGTACTGATGCGGCTCTTGATTTCCTTCATAAGCCGGAATTCTTCCAGAGAACGTTCCAGTTCCGCCTTAGGATTTTCCGTCTCCTCTTCATCCTGCCGCCTCTGTGGCAGCAGAGTCTTGGATTTTATATACAGCAGGTTGGCCGCCATTTCAAAGAACTCACTTCCCAGCGGAAGATTAAATTCACCGGCCTGATTCAGATAGTCCAGATACTGTTCTGTAATAAAATGAATAGGAATATCCTTTATATCAATACGGTTCTTGTTGACGAGATACATGAGGAGATCCATCGGCCCCTCAAATACAGGAATGGAAATTTCATACGTATTCATTTTTCCAAGCCTCCTGTCTCCCGGATTTTTATTTATAGCATTACTTTATATTATACTATATATACTTGTACATTATACATGCCATAATATTCATTGCCATAATATTCATTGCCATAATATTCATTGCCATAATATTCATTGCCGTTCTATCCACCTGCCCGCCGGGCAGCAAATGGTTCAATGATTTTCCTGACGGATTCATAATACAGTCTATTATTATATCAGAAATTCGGTTTTGCTGTCCTGATTATTGCGCCGCGAAAAACCCATATGCTGCGGTATCTCTCCTGCCAATGCTGCTTTTTGAGAAGTACAGCCATCTCCCTGGAAAAGCAGTTGACAAGAAGCTCCCCTTATAGGTATAATAATTAAGCTATTTCAATTCGGAATAGTAAATTTTTAGAAGAGGTGACTTACACAATGGCAACAAACAGAAATCCCCGCTTTAAGACAAGCAGACGATTTGGCCTTAATATTTATGGTCATGCGAAAGCGTTAAAACGGCAGCCAGCTGAAACCCGTCAGAAGAAGATGTCTGAATACGGACTTCAGCTCACAGAAAAACAGAAGGTAAAGGCGATGTACAACCTGCTCGAAAGACAGTTCTATCGCTATTATGATAAAGCAAGAAGAATGAATGGCGTCCTCGGTACCAACCTGCTCGTCCTCCTCGAAACAAGACTGGACAACCTGGTATACCGTGCTGGCTTCGCTCGTTCCATCCGTCAGGCACGCCAGATGGTTAATCATGGTCTGGTTAACGTTGATGGCAAGCGCGTAGATATCCCGTCCTACCCGGTAAAGGCTGGCCAGGTTATCTCCCTGCGTGAAGGCTACCGTGCAAACGAAATGTTCAAGCAGTCCTTCCAGGAACTGAAGACATTCGATCTGCCATACATTGAAAAGAGCTTCGACAACTGGTCTGCAACCCTGACCCGTATGCCGCTTCGTGAAGAACTTCCATACAAGGATGAAGTTAACGAAACTCTTATCGTCGAACTGTACTCCAAGTAATTCAGTATACAGCCAAACGAACAAAGCAGTGGATTTCCGTATCCACTGCTTTTTGTATTGCCTGTTTTTTTATTATTTCTGCCTGGTTTGTGCCGTTTCAGGATATGAGCAGTAAAAAAGACCCCCCTGTCGGCCCTTTGTATTTCTTATATAAATACTTTCTCTGGTTTACAGACGATTCTACAGATATTTCCCTTGTTTCTCCATTTGTTTTAATTTTCTGTGCATGATGAAATACATAGTGGTATAACAGCATACACCCCAAGCACGTTGGAAACCGGTTCTGCCCAGAAGACGCCCATTTTTCCAAGATGTCCTACATAGGGAAGAATATAGGTTAATGGAATAACCAGGATTACTTTTCTGAACAGGCTGAAAAAAATGGCCTGTTTTTTCATTCCAAGAGAGCGGAACACGGTCTGCCCGCTCATCTGGAGAGACTGGAATATAAAGGCTATGCAGAAAATATGCAGCGCAGGAACTGCCTTTTCAATCAGATTGGCATCATTACTGAAGATTCCCGCGAAAAAGTGAGGGAATCCTTCTATGCAAAGCCATCCGGTAAGAGTATACAGGAACGTACCGGCCGTCATTATCCGGATAGCCTTACGTATAATGTCCAGGTGCTCGGCTCCGTAGTTATAACTGATAAGGGGCGCCGTACCACCGGCAATAGACAGGGCCGGGAACTCCAAAATCTGCCGTACAGAGGATGCAATGGTCATAATGGTAATATCCAGGGCTCCTCCAAGATGAGAAAGCATCTGATTCGCCGCTACGAGTACCATACTATGGTAGTCTGCATAATAAATGGCACTGTCCCCAGAGAAATAATATCCCCTGTATAAGGAAGGTACACACCCCGGCCGTTTTTTCCTAACCCGTACAATGGGTACCCCTTATCCCGTGAATGGAAAAAGTGCCATGAATACGCAGCAGATAAAAACTGTGAAATCACCGTAGCCAGCGCGGCTCCTGCGACCCCCATATGGAAGACAAAGATAAACAGTGGATCCAGCACCATATTGGTAATCGCCCCTATGGCAATGGTCATCATGCCTATTCTTGGAAACCCCTGTGCGGTAATATATGGGTTCATACCGCCGGAAAGCATGGAAAGATATTTCCGGCCAGATAAATCTCAAAATAGGATTTGGCGTAAACCAGATTTTCCAGACCAGCTCCAAAAAAGTCAAGGATCGGTCCAGCCCATATGTCTCCTATCACCATAATGACTACCGCAGAGATAATGAGGAGAACAAAGGAGGTGTTCTGTATATCCCTGGCCATATCTTTTTTCCCTGCACCGGCCGCCATGGAAAACAACGGTATGCCGCCCATGCCGAACATATTGGTAAACCCGGTAATCAGTATGATGAGTGGAAAACACACCCCCACACCGCCCAGTGCCACTGTCCCGGTAACAGGAATACGTCCAATATAAAATCTATCCACCACGTTATACAGGATAATAAGAATCTGCGCAACCATTAATGGAATAACTGACTAAAAAATATTGTATACTACACGATTACTGCCATAATCTATTTTTTCATCCTACTCATCTCCTGAGTTCTTATCAGATTACTCCATTGTATACCTCTTCCCATCGTGTGCCACCCTGTTTTCTATCATCCTTTATGCCTGATTTTGCTTCACTTTATTATATCTTATGTGCGATTGTTTATTCATTAAACATAAATTAATATTTTTAATGTTTTAATTTCTACCATGTCGCAATTTTAATTCCATCAATCGTCTGAATAAAGTATAAATCTGTATGTTGTACATTTCAGGTATGTATGTTATTATTTAGTCATATTTAAAAAGTTTTATTTGTTTTAGTTTGAAAGGGAGATTATGTTATGAGATTCGGTTTTGTTAATGGGGTAAACAATGAAGAAAGTTCCTGTTCCCCGGCTCAGGTATCCAGACTGGCCGCTTCAGGAGTGGAAGTAGTAGTAACCAGAGGTTCTGCTTATAATGATGCTGATTATGTAAATGCCGGTGCACAGATCGCTGATTCCGCAGAAGAGATTTATTCCACTTGTGATTTCGTCGCACAAGTTCAGGGGTGTGCCAAACAACGCGGCTAACAAACCAGCCTATTATCCAGCACGAGTATTTTCAGCCATTTCTACCAGACTTCTTTCTGAACTCAGGTAGAACCTCCTGTACTAAGAAGAAGTAATCACATGGCTGCAGAATTAATCGTGCAACCGTAATTACTCAAAACACATAAAAATCCCAAAAAAGTACATCGACCGGGATCGTTAAATCCCCTGGCGATGTACTTTTTATGTTTCCTTATATTATCTACAGGCACTACGCAATTCCTTTACCGCCCCGGCTATTTCCGGAAACGGAGTGTCCGTATCCTGTCCGGGCACAAAGCGGATAAACTTATCTCCCATCCTCATTTCAATACGGCTGTATCTTCTGATAGGTCCGTATTTTTCCTTATCCCAGAGACTACGGTTAATTCCCGATGACCGGGTATTTGTCACAAACTGCTTCTGCGGCAGCGTAAGTACAAAGGCCATACGGGCTGAAAACTCATGAACCGCTTCTTCAGAAAGAACACCATTCTCCTTTCTGGCAAAGCCATGGCTCCAGTCAGTTTTTTCCCAGGTCCTGTTTTTCATGTCAATGAAATAATCAAACTGCCCGCCATGTTCTGTTTCCTGTCCATCCAGTATATTCATGGTAAAAGCCATCTGCTGAAGAATTTTTTCTGCTTCCTCTTCCGTCTTTTCACTGGATTTCGTATAAAGTCCCTGCCCCTGATTTGCCTTCTTGACCAGCTCATCAAAATTGTATTTAGCCATACTAACTCTCCTTTTTCTCTGTCCGTCAGGTAACTGTTTCCTCTGTTTTTAATATCTGCAGGATATAACCCGCTGTATATCAGCCGAGTGCCACATCTAATGACATCATAAGCATAAAACCGATGGCAAATGAAATAACCCCCACATGGGAATGTTCACCTGCCGACATTTCCGGAATCAGTTCTTCCACCACTACATACATCATGGCGCCGGCGGCAAAGCTCAAAAAATACGGCATAAGCGGCACGACAAAATCAGTAAGAAGTATCGTAGCCACAGCACCAATCGGTTCCACAATCCCGGATAACACGCCTCCGGCAAAGGCTTTCCATTGGCCCATCCCCGCACTTTTAAGCGGCATGGAAATGATGGCTCCTTCAGGAAAATTCTGAATGGCAATCCCTATGGCAAGAGAAGAGGCCGCTGCCAAAGTAATGCCCGCGTGCCCGGAAAGGAATCCGGCATAAACCACCCCTGTGGCCATACCTTCCGGAATATTATGAAGTGTGACCGCCAGCACCATCATAGTTGTCTTAGCCAGGTGGCTTTTCGGTCCTTCCGCTTTATCCGCATGCATGTGAAGATGTGGAATCAGATGATCCAGCAAGAGCAAAAATCCCATGCCGATACCAAAACCAATGACGGGAGGTACAAATCCCCATTTCCCCATGTCTGTCGTTTCATTCAAGGCTGGAATCAGCAAACTGAAAAACGAAGCCGCTACCATGATGCCTGCTGCGAAACCGGTAAGCCCCCGTTCAATCGAAAGATTCAACTTTCCCCGCAGAAAGAAAACACAGCCAGCCCCCAGCGTGGTCCCAAGAAAAGGGATCATGATCCCTAAAAGTACATCATTCATATGTTTCTCCTGTATCTATAATGTAATTATGTAATAAGGTAGTTAAAGTATCCAGAATAATGAACACCTCCTTATTTTACCATGAATGAACTTTTTTCTCGATGAGGTCAGATTTCATTTTTCCCACATCCTATGGTTTTACTCCTGCCGGATATGATAGAGTAAAGAATAGTGTTGTTTTGTTCAGGGATTCATGAATTCCCTGTAAAGAAAGGAAAAATATGGAAAGAGACATTATCAGAGATATTATTTTCCTTCAGCGCAAATCAGAACCGGCCTGTGCCGGATGTGCTGAGGATATGGCCACAGCCAGGGATCTGTATGATACCCTGGCTGCTCATCAGGATCATTGCGCCGGCCTGGCTGCCAATATGATTGGTGTAAGTAAAAGAATACTCGCCGTGGTTTCCGGCGATAAGATTATTGTTATGCTCAATCCGAAAATAAATAAGAAATCAGGACGTACCTATACTACGGAGGAAGGCTGCCTCTCCCTGTCCGGCACGCGTCCCGCAGAACGTGCTGAAGAGGTTGAAGTTACATGGACAGACATGGATTCACGCAAAAAGAGAAAACGTTTCCGCGGACTTACAGCAGAAGCCATTCAGCATGAAATGGACCACTTTGACGGTATATTAATCTGAGAAGGGAGATGTGGTCATGTTTAAACACATAATAAAAGGGCTTCTGTGTCTGATATTCATGTGGTCGTTTCTTCTTCCCGCTTCCGCTGAAAACTCCGCCGGCACTCCGCCGGATATTACAGCGGATTCCGCCATTGTAATCAACGCGGATACAGGAACTGTATATTATGAAAAAAACGCAGATAAGCGGGAATATCCTGCCAGTATGACCAAGGTCATGACCTTACTGCTTTCCCTGGAAAAAAATCATCCAGGACATATCGTATCGGTAAGTCATCATGCAGCCGACGTGGAATCCACCTCTCTTCATACCGGAGAATGGATTGCCGTAGACCAGCTGAACTATCTCATGATGCTTCGCTCCGATAACGGGACCGCTACCGCCCTGGGAGAATATATTGGTGGAAATATTTCCGGATTTGCTCAGATGATGAATGATAAGGCCCATGCGCTGGGCGCGACAAACACTCATTTTGTCAATGCCAATGGAATGCCGGATGAAAATCACTATTCCACGGCAAGGGATATGTCGGTTATCGTTCGCTACGGTATGTCTCTGCCTGCATTCCGCAAGATTGTTTCCACAAAGAGCTGCGGTATTACCTTTACCCGGCCACAGACCACAAGGCTTCTCTATAACACCAATAAATTGCTCTTTACCTATGACGGAGCCATTGGCGTAAAAACTGGCTGGACCAAAGCGGCCAAAGGATGCCTCGCTTCAGCAGCTACAAGAAATAATATCACTCTGATTGCCATTGTCATGCATTCAGCTACAGCCGAAAGCCGTTTTACTGAATCCGCGGCACTTCTTGATTATGGATTCGCTAAGGCTCAGTCAGAAACACAGAACAACCGGAGCAATACTATTGGTTCAGGCCACCGTAAAATCAAAGCCGCCTGATGACTTTTTTCCCTGCTATCTGACCAATCTTATGTATAACATAAAAGGAACTGTGAAAAAATGATTCCTCATCTTTTTTCACAATTCCTTTTTTCTTACGTCCGGAAAAGGCCGCTATTGCCTCTCAGGCTGCTCCTTTTACCTTGTGGTTACGTACCTTATCCATAGCTTCCAGATATTCCTTCAGATTGTTAATCCGGTTTATACGCCAGGTACCATCTTCCTTACGCATATTGACCTTGAGGACAAATCCATCTGTAAGGATACTGTTCTTTACCTTAACGCTTACCACTGCGTCGGAATGACTGGTATCCACATCCTGCACATCAAGTACCTGCGTATGGGGAATGTCCAGAGTGTCTGCCATTCCACGGCTGACATATTCACCGGCTTCGGTCCCATATGTCCAGCGACCATTTTTTACATATGAAAGTATGGTCTTCTTAGCTGAAGCCACAGCTTCCGGCTGAATAAGGTTCCGGACCTGCAGAAACATAATCATACCGGTTCGGCTGTGCATCAATTCCGCATCCCGGGATGCTTCATAATTCTGGAACATGAGATATGAACTGTTGCACAATCCATCAAGATCTGTATATCGCGCAAACTGTTTTTCATTATGAGTCTGCACAGCCTCCTGTGCCTGCTGGAAACAATATTCCGGTGACGTCCAGTAGAAATACAGTCCAGCCCCGATTCCCAGAACAATAACCACTATACCAATGGCCAGAGCCAAAATTTTTTTATTCACAGAAACCTCCTGCTTTTTCTACCTGTCATAACCTGCCTTCCTGGTTACAGCACTTTCCTCATCCATACATGCGGACAGAACTCATCGAGAAATTCTTCTCCACTGGCAGTATATCCAAGAGATTCATAAAAGTGTTTAACCCGAACCTGGGCAGCCAGTGCCAGTGTTTTTCCTCCGGCCTCTTGTACTTCCTGCTCTGCTGCTTTTAATAATTCCGTGCCATAATGGTTCCCCCGGAATATCTTACGCACGGCCACCCTGCCGATAACGTAAGATTTCTGCTGATTATCCCAGAAAACTCTGCAGGTTCCTGCCGGAATTCCATCCGCATAAAGGACCATATGCCTTGATATGGAATCTTTATCATCAAACTCTATGGTAAATCCCTGCTCTTTTACAAACACTTCTTCCCGGATTCTACGTGCATCTTCCGGAAGCTTATCAAATGCCTTACATGCAATCATTGCGTTCATCCTTTCCTGATGTTATTGTATTATTTTATCACAGTTCCCTGATTATCAAAGAGAAATACCTATGATATGCGGTTATTTTTCTGCCGGATAAAAGTTGCATAAAAAATGCGGAGACACACTCTTCTGTCTCCGCATGGTCATGTGCACGGCTAGCTGGCCGCATGATCCTTCATCTTGAAATTGTAAATATAAATCATCTCTCCAAACAGAGCCGCATATCCGGCTATTATCCCTGCTATCTCATTGTCGGTTATCCCCGCGACAATATATCCGATAACACAGGCCGCTATCACGACAAGCGCATAGGGAACCTGTGTAGACACATGGTCAATATGATGGCACTGAGCACCCGCCGAGGCCATGATTGTGGTATCTGAAATAGGTGAGATGTGATCTCCGGCCACAGCTCCCGCCAGAACCGCTGCCACCGCAATCGTAAGCATATTCAGGTCGTTTGTGCCTGTTGCCGCGACAACGATAGGAATCAGAATACCAAACGTTCCCCATGAACTTCCCGTAGCGAAGGAAAGGACAAAAGAAACCAGGAAGAATACCGCTGGAAGGAACATGATGAATCCGGCATGCCCTCTTACGATATCTCCTACATAACCGCCCAGATCCAGATACTGGCTGCTGCAGATACCCGCAAGGCTCCATGCCAGTGCCAGAAGCAGCGTAGCCGGTACCATGGACCGGAACCCTTCTATATAGCAGTCACACAGCGGCTTAAAATCGATAACCCTGCGGACCATATACAGTATAACCGTAATAACTACAGCCGCGAAGGCTCCTATAACCAGACCACGCATGGAATCACATTCCGCAAAAGCACGTCCCAGGGATACTCCCTGCATAATGCCGCCTGTATAAAGCATTCCGAAAATACATAACCCGATAAGAAGAAGCAACGGCAGAATCAGATCTATAATCTTACCATTACCTACCGGCTTGGTGACAGAATCTTCCGTTACCGGTTCTTTACCGATATACAGTTCATTTTTCTGTTTTTCTTCCAGTGACTTCATTCGGGAAAAATCTTTCCCGGACCAGATAATGAAAAGAACAAAGAGCAGAGTAAACCAGGCATAAAAATTAAGGGGTATGGTGTGGATGAACAGAGCAAATCCATCAACCCCCGAATTTTCCGGGAAAGAAGAAGCTACAGCAGCCGCCCAGCTGGATACCGGGGCAATAATACATACCGGTGCCGCGGTAGCGTCAATAACATAGGCCAGCTTTGCCCGGGTAACATGAAATTTATCTGTAACCGGACGCATAACCGTTCCCACGGTGAGGCAGTTGAAATAATCATCAATGAAGATAATTATCCCCAGAATCATAGTTATCAGCAGCGCCATCCGTTTTCCCTTAATAGCCTTTACCGCCCATTCCCCATACGCCTGGGATGCCCCTGACTTATTGACCATGGATACAAAAATCCCCAGCAGCACGAGAAATACCAGGAGGAACGCATTATCCCCTATGGCCTTGGTCATAATGCTGAAAAGGACATTAATCGCACTGAATACATCAAACCCAGTGAACAATAACGTCCCTGAAAATACACCTATAATAAGTGCAGAATATACTTCTTTCGTTAGTACAGCCAGCAGAATAGTAATCAATGGTGGAACAAGTGCCCATGCAGAATGTGCCAATGAAGTCCACTCCCTTCTTTTACGTAATCCATAGCCGGTGTAATCATGCCGGTTATTTATCTACTTAGACTATAACGGCTGAAGTTTATAAAGTCAATACAATGTTTTAATTTTTATTATTTTTATTTTTATTTATATTTCACCCCCTATCCACTGAGGACTGCCCATGCCGCGTCATGGAAACAGGGACTGGAAAAACCGGCTGAACAGATTCTGCCATAAAAAAAGAGCCCTCTCATTCGATGAATGAAAGGGCTCCCTGCTGTTTATCCGTTTGTACAGACTCTTTCACCTGTCTCTGAATCAGGCTTTATTCTTTTCCATCTTGAAATGGTAAATGTAGAAAGCGACGCAGGCGAGGCAGAAGAAACCAACGGCCGTACCTACCAGTCCATTTCCCGCAAATCCAGCTGCCAGATAGCCAACTACACAGCAGGAGCTGACTGTCAGACCGTAAGGAAGCTGGGTCTGTACGTGATCAATATGATGGCACTGCGCACCGGTAGAGGACATAATCGTCGTATCGGAAATCGGAGACAGATGATCGCCGGCTACCGCACCAGCCAGAACTGCTGCCACTGTCATGGTGAGCAGATTCATATCATGACCGGATACCGCTACGATAATCGGAATCAGAATACCAAATGTACCCCAGGAAGTACCGGTAGCAAAGGCAAGGCCAATGCCTACCAGGAAGAACACTACAGGCAGTAAGGCCGTTATAGTGGTATTGCCGCTCATTACATGGGCTACATATCCGCCTAGATCCAGGTAATCTCCACTGCAGATACCGGAAAGGCTCCATGCAAAGCAAAGTATCAACATGCCAGGACACATAGCCTTGAACCCTTCCAGATAGCATTCACAGAATTCACTGAACTTCAATACTCTTCTTGTCAGGTAGAAGAATGCGGTAAACACAAGACCGATAAAGGAACCAATGACAAGACCGCGTGCCGCATCACAATTAGCAAATGCGTCGCGAATGGATGCTCCTTCCAGAATACCACCTGTATAAGTCATACCAAATACACATCCGGCAATGAGAACCAGCAAAGGAAGGACCAGATCGACAATCTTACCATTCCCAACCGGAGTGCCCGCCTCAACCGAACCTTCCTCACTGATTACCAGTCCATTTAATTCTCTGTCTTCCAGCTCCTTCATCTTGGAGAAATCATGACCGGAAATAATGATAAACAGCATGAATGTAATAGTCAGAAGAGCATACAGATTCATAGGGATGGTATGAATAAACAGTGCAAATCCATCAATTCCTGATGACTTAGGGAGAGAAGATGAAACGGCAGCTGCCCAGCTGGAAATCGGCGCGATAATACAGATAGGCGCCGCTGTCGCATCGATAAGATATGCCAGCTTTGCACGGCTGATGTGGAACTTATCCGTAATAGGACGCATAACCGCACCAACGGTCAGACAGTTAAAGTAGTCATCGATAAAAATGAGTATCCCTAGAAGCATGGTAACGAACATAGCCATACGGCGTCCCTTAATAACCTTGGCTGCCCATTCACCATAGGCTTCCGATGCCCCGGACTTGTTGACTGCGGCAACAAAGATTCCGAGCATAACCATAAACATCAGAATGTAGACGTTTCCGCCTATCTTATCATTCATGACCTTGAAAACCGTATCGATCGTTCCGATAATATTAAACCCGGAATACATGAATGACCCCACCAGAACACCGGTAAACAGGGATGTATATACTTCCTTGGTTGCCAGTGCAAGGATAATTGTGATTACGGGGGGCAAGACCGCCCAGATTGAATGTACCAATCCAATCACTCCTTCCTGTATCTTTACAAATTCTCTTCTGATAAAAACAATATTCCATCACGTCGATTATGTGTCTCTCAAACTCGATTGTCAATATTATTCCTTCATTAAAAATCGGTATAACTCTCCCTCGATTTCCCTGCTTCTTCCCCATGTTTCTGAAAGTTCAGCTATTCTGGGAAAAAACAGAGTTATCCGATTGCCTCTGACCGTGTATACAAATATTTTTATCCATGGTAAAAAAAAGATTTATCGCCTGTTTTTATCCCCCTTTCCGTGCAATAAAAAAGGATTCTGACCCACACAGGTTATCAGAATCCTGTTCCCGCTCAGCGGGCAATTATCTTGTTAATCTTCACAGAAAGAAGCATGGCCGCCACTATCTTGACCGCGTCGCCGGGCAGGAAAGGAACGACACAGAGCAGCAGGGCTTCCCAGAATGCTGTCTGGGTAACCAGCATGAACCACACAGTGCCAAAGAGATAACAGATCAGATTCCCTGTTACCATCCCCACAAGCAGCATGCCTTTCCGCTGAGGATACTTTTCCGCAAACCAGCCGGTGATAAAGGCCATAAATACATAGCCAATAATATATCCGCCTGTCGGACCCGCCAGAACAGAGAATCCGCCTTTCCCCATGGCAAATACAGGAAGTCCGATGGCTCCCAGCAATATATACAGGACCATGCTCAGCGTACCATATTTCTTCCCTAGGACGCCGCCAGCTAGAAGAACAGCCAAACTGCCCATACTGATTGGCACAAGCCCCACCGGGATACTGAGCTGTGCGCATATGGCCATAGCTGCAGCAAATAAAGCGCATAATATCTGTTTTCTTATAGATTGTGACATACTTCTCTCCTTGTTTTTCCCATCAGTATAGGTAATGTTTTCCAGAGTGTCAAATTATGGTTTACAATCATGTTTATCTTCTGCGGCTCTCATTTCGTATGCTCTGTTTCCGAGCAGCAAAAAAGCCCGGATTCTCATCCGGGCCCTGCAGCTTTTCCTTATCTGATTTACATACCAGCCAGGGATGGAGCTGCCTTTTTAAGTTTCTTTAATGCTTTGCTTTCAATCTGACGGATTCGTTCACGGGTAACCCCGAAATGCTTGCCCACTTCTTCCAATGTGCGTGGAGTACCATCATCCATACCAAATCGCAGATACAGGACGCCTCTTTCGCGCTCGGTCAGATTTTTTGCCAACAGATCATGAATCTGTTCGCGGCGAATGGTTGCTGCCGTTTCTTCTTCCGGAGAAGCGGTCTTCTGATCTTCAATAAAATCTCCCAGATGGGAATCTTCCTTTTCGCCAATTGGAGTTTCCAGAGAAATCGGATCCTGTGCCGCCTTCTTGGCTTCCTGTACTTTGGCCCCATCGATTCCCATTTCCTTGGCGATTTCCTCGTCTGTAGCCTCCCTGCCCTTTTCCTGAAGCAGTCTGCGGGCTACACGGTTCATGCGGTTAATGGTTTCCACCATGTGAACCGGAACACGGATGGTTCTTGCCTGATCTGCAATAGAACGGGTAATAGCCTGACGAATCCACCAGGTTGCGTAGGTGGAGAACTTATATCCCTTGGTATAATCGAACTTTTCAACAGCCTTCATAAGTCCGATATTTCCTTCCTGAATCAGATCCAGGAACGGCATATTTCTGCCTGGATATTTTTTAGCAATGGAAACAACAAGTCTCAGATTCGCACTGGCCATTTTCTGCTTGGCTCTAGCTGCTGCCGCCTTATCTTCTTCTGTCGCATCCGGCAATTTGCCCTTTTCAATGGTCTTGGCCAGATTCATTTCCTGTTCTGCCGTAAGAAGCGGTGTCGCCCCGCATTCACGAAGATACAGTCTTACCGGATCCGTAATTCCTGTTCCGGCCGCTGCAAAGTCACTGGCCGTTTCCTTATGCCAGTCCTTGTTTTCCTCTTCGTCGTCCTCTTCCATCATATCTTCATCGAGGAAATCCGGAGCATCATGTTCGTCTTCTTCCGAATTGTCAAAAATCAGCGGAATGTGACGGTCATGGAGTTCCTTATGGATAGCATCCAGATCTTTAGCTGTTAATTTCTTTTCCTTAACAAGGGCAATGACGGCCTTGTAAGGAATACCGCCATCGGTTTCAGATTCCATTAATTCCTGAATCCACTGTGTAAGCTTTGTTGATTTAGCTGACAAAGGGAGCACCTCCTAATGACACGCTCTCTGAATTATTTATCGCACGCTGTAATTATGTTCTTTATAATAGCCGGAAACATATTTTACTCTCATTTATTATGAAATGCAACTTTCTTCTGAGCAGATTTTCTCAGTGTTCTGCCGTAAGCCGGTACTTATAATCGGATGTAAGTTCACCATGAACTTTGAACAGACCGGACGCATCGGTATCCTTTATATAGAGTTCTCCGCTCTTGCTTATTGCCGGAGCCTGTCCATATGGACTCTGCAGAAGCATTTCTTCCGGTTTAAAGTCAATTTCCATGCGAAGGGCGGAAGAGAGGGAATCCACAGGGAGATAGGTAATCCCATCTTTGCGGATAGCTCTCTTATCCAGTTTCTTACCATCAAGGATAATATCATACACTTTCCCGACATATGTCTGCTGCCCATCGGATTTTCTGATTTTTTCGGCAATAGACTTTTCATCCGCAAATGTATCTACGCCGTATCCATGAAGCACTTTCTTGACATAGGCCGTATCAAGGGACTGGCATTTATATCCGTCCGGATACACATAGTACGATATGGTGTGATCATCATCTCTCTGAATTACCACCCGATCATAAACAATATCAACCGGTGTATGCATCTTTACACGGGAAAATAAATCTTCCACATCCTTTTCATGCATGCGCACACAGCCATGGGAGGCATAATGCCCGATACTGTTTGGCGCGTTGGTACCATGAATGCCATAATTTCCGCCAATACGCATCCATCGCTGTCCTAAGGGGTTATTTGGGCCTGCCGGAACTACATTTTTCAGATTCTGCGGATCTGTCCAGGACGGATTGACTTCCTTTTCAATAATCTCGAAGTGTCCGCTGGGAGTCATCATATCCGGCTGTGCCTTTCCGCAGGCTACAGGATAGGTCTTTATTCTTCTCACACCCTGAAAAAGTGTCAGCTGCCTTGCCGCTGTATTAATTAATATATGCTGTGATGTGTCTGAACTCTCCTGGGGCTTTGCATCCGCCTTTTTATTTTCATCCTCAATGACAAAAGCCGGATTTCCCATAAATTCCGGGCGGCTTTTAACCCACTGGGAAGCCATATTCTGTTCCGGGCGCGTATAGTCATCAGCTGCCGCATTGATCTGCTGGCTTCCGGTTCCACACACAGCCAGAATAAATAACGCAATGGCAAGTTTTCGATACATCATGCATCTTCTCCATTCTTCTTTTAAAAAGTTCTCTCGCTTATGATATAGAAGAATATTCATAAAATCAAGTTTGCCGCGTAAATCGCACAAACAGTTAAAAAGCAGCGTCGTTATCTGGCGCTGCCCATTAGTTGTAATAAAAAAACGTGCCTCAACGACACGTTTTCTCTGGTGTCCCAGGAGAGATTCGAACTCACGACCCACCGCTTAGAAGGCGGTTGCTCTATCCAACTGAGCTACTGAGACATAATGGTCGGGGCAGCCGGACTCGAACTGGCGACCCCCTGCTCCCAAAGCAGGTGCGCTACCAACTGCGCTATGCCCCGTGACACTTAAGTATTTTAGACCATAAACGCTAAAGTGTCAATAGTTTTTTATAAATCCAATTATCTGGTTTTCTTATGGTTGATACTTTCAGCTTTAATACACCCCAGAAATATGCAGCCGATTATCCACGCCACATAGTCATCCACCGGTACGGGTATGGTGCGCATCCCTGCCGGAAACAACCGGTTCCACCCATGCGGCCTATTTTCCTTCCAATACAGCCGTTTTCCCATTTCTGTGGTGTATTTTTCATTTACAAGGGAAACCTTACGCGATGAACCAGATTTCAGCAAAGCCTGTTCCACTCTCTGTTTCAGTTCCTGGTGATGTGTTCCATTCCCCATGACTACAGCTCTGGGATTATATACGGACATTATCCTGTCCACCACATCCTCCAGGGTATCTGTTGGGATAATCTTCTTTTTGAACAGAGTCCCATCTTCATTGACAAGAGCCGTTCCGGTCTTTTCTGAACCGGGATCTATCGCAAAAATCATTCTTCTACCTTTTCTACATGCACATCGATAACCAGTGGGCCTTCCGTATAAATATCCCTCTTAGCCACGGCTGTGAGTATGCAATTGCCACCATATTCATTGACCTGCCGGATGACATCGGTTAATTCCTGCGCATTAAGCTGTCCTATATTCCCTGTCAGCGGATCAAAAAGTATGCCTTTATCACGTGCCAGGCGGTTTACATCATGCAGGAACATGAGAATCCGGCCCTGATTATTAGCGCCTTTATCATAGGACGACAGGGGAGCAGAAAGGATTACCGCCCCACTGTTGAATATTTTCCTGTTATCGTAAATAGCGAAATCCACAACTACCGGTTCCCCTACCATGATATTTCCAGCAGATACGATACGGACCACTTTGTCCGATTTGGAATTTACCAGTTCTGAGGCCGCTTCCTCAAATGTGATCTGGGATACCCGCATAACGGTTGCGTTCTTGTCCTTAACATTCATCCGCGTGCGGAGATCTGTATTCACATGATTAAGCAGTGCATCCAGCGCTGCGCTGGCCTGTGTTCTGGACAAACCGGCACCAATGATTCCGGTTCCAACGACCTGTCCTGTGCGGTATACCATGGTCCCTTCACGGATAGACGCGATATTATTCATCAGGCTGGCTCTTTCATGATTGAGCTTTTTGATGTTGCCATTCAGTTCATTACGTGTCTTTTCCAGCTTATCAATTTCAGCAGCGGAAGCGTTTACGTCAATCTGTGCCTTGTCATAGGCCTTCTGAACAGAGGACAGTCTGTTTTCCATGGACGTGCGCTGGGATTCTACCTGATCCAGCTCTTTGGACATCCCGATAGCCCGCTCGTTCATCTTATTGTACTCATCCGTACGCCTTGCCAGGAGCATTTTCCCTTCATCCAGCTGTTTATTCTTGTCTGCGATTTCACGGTTCAGTTCATTCATTTCTCCTTTGAGCTTGTTAAGGCCAAATAGTGCTACGCGTATATTTTCATTGACCACAGCCATAACTGCCACAGTAAAGAAGGAAATCAATGTCCCTGAAATAATAGTAACAATGATGGACGTATATTTAGGCCGGAGCCCAAACAGGGTGAGTCTCTTTTTTCCAACTTTGGAGCCAATCTTATCCCCCAGAAAGGCAATCAAACCACCCATTACCATCAGCACAAGAACAATAATAATACCCAGCATACAATGCCCCTTTTACAGATTATGAACAAAACCGTCTTCCCCTTAACGGGAAGCGCGGCGAATTAACAGGACCCCCGTAATAAATGCAATAATATTTGGAATCCAGATGGAAAGCGCCGGTGGAATCACATGGCCTCTTCCCAGTGCTCCGGCAAAAGTCATCACTGCATAATACAGGAAGATAATAACTACGGATATACCAAACCCAACAGAAGACGAAGATCTCTGCTTCTGCACTCCCAGTGGAGCCCCCACCAGAGCAAAAATAAAGCTGGCCAGCGGCAGAGAGAAGCGCCGGTTCATTTCCATGACCAGCCCTGTCGTATCCGCATGCGCTGATTCAAAGGCCTTAACCTGCTGAGCCAGTTCGCGGATTGTCATTTCTTCTTCTTTCTTCTGATCTTTCTGAATCTTATCCGGTGATTCAGCGTAATTAATCACCTGGTTGGAAAAATGCATCATACGATCGACACCTTCTGTCGTCAGATCGTAAATCACACCATCCTCCATTACCCAGTTTCCATTCTTCCATTCCGCCCGGGGCGCGTTTTCCATGCGCACCAGGTTTTCATCCTGGAATTCCTGAATCGTAATGTTGGAAAGTGTCTTTGCTTTTGGATCATATTTACGTGCGTACAGGAGATGAACAATCTTGCCATCCTGTACATCCCTGAGAACCACATGATCGGTAACCCCTGGATTCATGTTTTTCTTTATTTCTACATTAAGGACCAGCTGGTACTTGTGGTTGGCCCATGGAACTACAAATTCATTAAATGCCACTGCGCCGATACTGATAATGAACGCGGTAATAAACACCGGCATAGCCAGTCTGGTAAAGCTCTGCCCTGCCGAACGCATAACTATCAGTTCGCTGGATCCGGACAATTTGGAGAAACACATGAGGGACCCTAATAACACGGCCATAGGAAATGTATATACAACAATACTGGGGAGTGCCAGTATGAAAATCTTGATAGCCGAAGTAACCGATGCTCCATATTTAGTTACATATTCGGCAATCTTCAGTAATGTATCAGATCCTACAAAAATAGCGGTAAATGCCGCTACGCCAAACAGAAAAGGTCCCATAAACTGCTTTAATATATATTTATCAAGTATGCGCATTGCCTGATCGGCCCTTCCTAAATCCTTCTTACTCTCACCGGCTATAAAGTAAAATTATCGCCCAGATAAAATTTCTTAGCTACCGGGTCCACGGCGACTTCGTCAGCCGTACCTTCTAGAAGTATCTTCCCTTCTGAGAGGATATATGCCCGGTCGACTATGTGAAGCGTTTCTCTTACGTTATGGTCAGTGATTAAAATGCCAATTCCACGGAGTTTCAGCTGGCTTACTACCGACTGTATGTCCTCAACTGCTAGCGGATCGACCCCGGCAAAAGGTTCATCCAGCAGGATAAAGGAGGGATCCATGGTGAGTGCCCGTGCGATTTCCACACGGCGGCGTTCCCCGCCGGATAAGGCACTGCCCTTGGTATTACGCACATGATTAATGTGAAATTCATTTAACAGTAACTGTGCCTTTTCTTTTCTCTGCTCCGGAGTCAAATCCTCACGCGTTTCCAGAAAAGCCATAAGATTATCCCATACGGTAAGATCTCTGAATATAGAGGCTTCCTGTGGAAGATAACCAATTCCAAACCGATGCCTCATATGAATCGGCATATCGGTAATTTCAGCTCCATCCACAGTAACCTGTCCTTCATCGGGTCGGATAATACCGACAATCATATAGAATGTCGTGGTCTTTCCGGCTCCGTTCGGTCCCAGGAGGCCGACTATTTTTCCCTGTTCCACGGTGACATTCACATGGTTCACGACGGTGCGTTCCCCATAAGTTTTCACCAGATCATGTGTTTCAATCTTCATACGTTGCTGCCTTTATATAATCCACTGCTACCCTTCCCTGTTATTTGCTTCCACTGGTATTAGTGATAGTCAGTGTACTGCGTCCATTAGTTTCCACCGTCTGATTATCATCCCTGAGAATCAGTTCCGGTCCAGCAAAGGTATTTCCGTTCTGTTCCGCTCTGGCATGCCCCTTCAGGTACAATACCCCGTCATTCTTATTCGGTGTTCGGGTATAAACTGCCTGATCACCATAGGCGGTCAGCTTATGCACTTCACTGGTCATATGCACTCCGCCATCTCCAAGGATACGAATAGCTTTGAGATTGCCATAAATATGAGGAGCAGTCACTACGCCATCCTCAGTGGATACATAGCCGTTCCCCTGAATATTGCCATCCCCGGTGTCCGGATTATATGTGACATCGTCCCCCTTCAGGATACGCTTTTCCACCCGTTCATTAATAACCACATGGCCGACTGCATGAACGGTCTTATCCGAGTACAGGTCGACTTTGGACGCATCCATGGTCGTCTGTTCCTTCACATAGTGGACGCCGCCTTCCAGATAGGCACTGCGGTCTTCGAAGCGATATTCCCCGCTCTTGCCGGTGATAGTGGCCCCCTGGTTGGCGTGAATGACCACATTGCCTGAAGCGGAAACAACTTTGGTCTTTCCATTATATGTAATAACATCTGCCGTAATGTCATCAGCCGACGCCACTCCGGCTCCAGCCAGTGCGAGGCAGATTCCTATAGCTGCTATAATGCCTTTTTTCATTTATTTCCCTTTCTCCTTTAAAGATGCATGTCCCTTTGCTGTAACCACCTGCAGGACTCTGTCCGCAGTAAATGTATCCGCTGTGAGTACTTTCCCATCTTTTACCAGAGTAAACTGCTTGTCTGTGGAAAGAATCTGCGTCTTGCCATCATACTTTAAATTATCTGCATCAAGAACAGCTCCATCTTTCGTGGTTCCATGTACAGTTCCGGTAAGAGTTACCGTCTTATCCTTTCTGTGAACTGTTCCGTTATCGGCCTTAATGGTCAGTTCTCCCTGATCATTCTTAAAATAACCTTCCACATTTTTCAGATGGGCTGTATCTTTATCTGCATCAATTTTAACATTAGCCGCTTTCAAATACCAGACAACCTGCCCTTTGGCTTCTTCCCTCATATCCATATTGCTGAAGGTAACTATGGCATCATCCGGTGCAGCACCTTTCTGTTCTGCTTCATCCCCCTGAAAGAGGAAATAAATTCCTGCCGCCATGGCAACAATTACCGCCAGAACAATATACGGGCGATATTTATTCATTTTCTGACTCCTTCTTAGCGCTGGCCAAATGTATTAATTCCTGTACTTTATCTTCCGGATAGGATAATCCGTCAAACACAGTCCTGATATCTTCAGGGCTCATTTCAGCAAGCATCCTAACCTTTTCCGGCCCTGTCCAGAACAGATGCTGGAACCACAGCCAGTCCGCAGGATATTTCCGGATAACCTCTTCCATAATTGAGGCCATCTTCTGAGAATTAATCAGCAGATCCTTCTGCGCATTCCCCGTACGCTCATAGTGAAAGGGCTTTTCAAAGTGAATAACATGTCCCTTCCCCGATTCATTTCTTACGATAAACAGGGGCAGGATGGGGGCATCAAACCGGTCAGCAAAGACCGCCGGCCCCTGCGGGAAGGAAAAGAACCGGTTCATGAATTTTACAGGAACCCCTACTTTATTCCCATCTTTATCCGAGAGGAATCCCAGAATATAATTCTTCTTCATAGCCCTGGCTGCCGCTATCATTTCGTAGCCGCCGGTACCGGTAAGGAAAATGTGCTGCCCTGCCATAGCCCGGTAATCGTTAATGATGGACATAAGCACATCATCTTTCTGCTTTTTGCCAATAGCTGATGTAGGGAATCCATGAAGCGCCATACCCGCGCCCAACCATTCCCAGTTCCCCATATGGGCCGTAAGACCTACAATTCCCTTACCTTCCGCATAGCACGCCTTCAGATATTCCGGATGGGACAGGCCTATATAGTCATCGATATGGTCTTTTTCCCTGACAAGCCGCGGCATGTACAGCATTTCCATGACTGACATACCTATATGCTGGTATACCTTATGAAGCAGTTTTTCCGCCTCGGCCCTATCACAAGAAAGCCCGGTCTGAATCTGTTCCAGTCCACGCTTTTTCTGTTTGGAAATACGTTCCATAATGACCGGTCCGAGGAATTTCCCTATTTCAAGAATATGGTCATAGGACATGGAGCAAAGTGCATTGCTCAGGCCTTTTAACAGGTGATATTTCAGTGTATCTGACACAGCCTTTAGTTCCTCTCCAAAACAACATGTTCACATACATAATCACCCTTACCGGCAATCATGCGTGCAAATAAAAATCAAGTACTTCCTGCCAGCGTCCCTGCCCGCGGACAATAAATTCCATGAACTCCCGGGCAGCCCCTTCCCCACCGACTCTTGAAGCCACGAAATCGGCTCCTTCTTTCACATCGCGACACGCGTTGGCCGGAGCGCCAAAATATCCGGTCTTCCCAATCAGCGGGAGATCATTGATATCATCTCCCATGTAAGCCGCTTCATCCAGGGAAAGATTGAATTTTTCGCAGACCGTATGCAGCGCATCCAGTTTTCTGCCGCATTTCATAGCCAGGTAATCTATATGAAGCTCATTGGCCCGCGCCTGAACCATCGGCGATTCACGGCCGGTAATAAAAGCCACTTTATAGCCCAGCTTCCTTACCAGGTTGATTATCATACCATCTTGCGCATTAAATACCTTTAATGCTTCTCCCTGTGGTCCAAAATACAGGGCCCCTGTGGTCAGAGTCCCATCCACATCAAAACAGAAACATTTTATCTGGCTGAGCTCCTTCATTATACAACCCCCTGTTTCAACAGGTCGGTAATGTGAAGCATGCCAACCGCACGGCCATCCTTAACCACCGGAAGTACGGTAATGGGATGCGGAGCATGTTTTTCCATAACGTGAAGCCCCTGCGCTGCCAGCTTATTCGGTTCAATGACCATCGGATGGACGGTCATAACCTTTTCCACGGTACAGTCAAGGAAAGAAGTTCCCTGTTCCAGGCCTCTGCGGACATCCCCATCGGTGAGAAGTCCTACCAGATTTCCTTCCTTATCGACCACATTGACCGCTCCCAGCCCTTTGTCTGTCATAATAAACAGGGCTTCTTTTACGGTGCTGTCCATTGGGACCACCGGATTATCGCTGCCTTTATGCATAACCATTTCTACCGTAAGCAGAAGTCGTTTCCCTAAGGAACCGCCAGGATGGAATATAGCGAAATTATCTGCCGTAAAGTTATGGCGCTCCATCAGGCACACAGCCAGGGCATCCCCCATGGCCAGTGCTGCTGTGGTAGAGCTGGTAGGTGCCAGTCCCAGGCTGTCCGCTTCCTTTTCTACGCCGCAGTCCAGTACCACATCCGCGTTTTCCGCCAGTGTGGAGGATGTCTTTCCCACCATGGCGATAAGCTTTGCGCCTATACGGCGGATGGATGGAAGGATATTGATAACTTCCGCTGTTTCCCCGCTGTTAGAGTAAGCAATCACCACATCTTCCGATGTAACCATACCCAGATCCCCGTGAATTGCTTCGGCAGGATGCATAAAGAATGCAGGTGTTCCCGTGCTGGCCATAGTAGCCGCCACTTTTCTGGCAATATGCCCGGACTTGCCCATTCCGGTTAAAATAACCCTTCCTCTGGCTGATGCAATCATATTGACTGCCATTTCAAAACTATCATCCAGTTTTTTCTGCAGTCCAAGTACAGCGGCTGCCTCTTCTCTGAGAACTCTGGATGCTGTATCAATAACAGACATGATACCCCCTGATAAACAATGAATTACTGATTTTGATTTCTGTTACGGCTGCAACAGAAAAGCATAAATACACACAAATTCATACTTTTATTATAATACACGTACAGAAATTATGTGTGTCGCCGCGCCACGGTTTTACTTATTTCGGCCTTTGACTACATTATCAATGGCAATCAGGTCTTTCAGGAGATTTTCCAGAGAAGACAGATAGAGCATGTTTGTGGAATCCGAAAGTCCTTCCGGAGGATTATCATGAACTTCCATAAAGAATCCATCCACTCCGGCTGCTGCTGCCGCTCTGGCCAGATAAGGAATGAATTCTCTCTGTCCGCCGGTAGAGGTTCCCATCCCCCCCGGGAGCTGTACGCTATGGGTAGCATCAAAAATCACAGGATAGCCAAACTGTCTCATTATCGGGAAAGATCTCATATCTACTACCAGGTTATGATAGCCAAAGGATACACCGCGTTCGGTAAGGGACAGGTTGGGATTGCCGGCCGCTTGCATCTTCCCTAATACATTTTTCATGTCTTCCGGAGCCATAAACTGCCCCTTCTTCACATTGACCGCCTTGCCTGTCTTTGCCGCATTGTATACCAGGTCCGTCTGACGGCAGAGGAATGCTGGAATCTGAAGCCAGTCAAGTACTTTAGATGCCGGTTCCAGCTGGCTTACATCATGTACATCGGAAAGAACCGGTACCTGCAGTTCCTTCTTGATAGCGGCCAGGATTTCCAGGCCTTTTTCAAGACCAGGACCGCGGAATGATTTAATGGAAGAACGGTTAGCCTTATCAAAAGAAGCTTTGAAAATATACTGCACGCCAAGTCGTTCACAGATTTTTTTGATTTCACGCCCGATCATCAGGGTACGTTCGTAGCTTTCAATTACACATGGTCCTGCGATCAGGAACAGACGGCTTCCGTCCAATGTCAGATTTCCTACCTGAATAGGTCTCATTTGTTTTCTCTCCTTTTAAAATAAGCCTCGGCCCTTGCCAAATCGGCTTCCGTATCAATACCGATATCTTCTGATTCTGTCTGAATCACCGCAATATGATATCCCATTTCCAGTGCCCTGAGCTGTTCCAGAGATTCTGTCTTTTCCAGCGGTGTCTGTTCCAGCTTCGCATACTGCAACAGGAAATCCCGTCGATAAGCATAAATTCCTACATGCTTCAGCGGCGGTACCGCAAAGGCATGACGCGGATAAGGTATGAGGGACCGGGAGAAGTACAGTGCTTCGTCTTTCTGGTTAAGGACAACCTTTACGGCTGTATTATCCTCATATTCTGATTCTTTTAACGGCGTAGCCACAGTGGCCATGGCACAGTCTTTCTTCTCTATAAGTACACTGGCCAGACGGTCAATGACATCCGGATCAATGAGAGGTTCATCCCCCTGTACATTGACAATAATATCGTAATCCGGATATTTTTCTGCCACTTCCGCCAGGCGGTCCGTTCCGGTCGGATGGTCAGGAGAAGTCATAACCGCACTGCCGCCGAAGCGGAGGATTTCCGCCTCAATATCCTTATGGTCAGTGGCCACTATGCAGATATCCGGCACTTTGGCCTGTATAGCCCGTTCATAGACTCTCTGAATCAGCGTTTTCCCGGCAATCAAGCGAAGCGGTTTCCCTGGAAGACGTGTGGACGCATATCTTGATGGAATAATACAAGCAATTTTCACCATATTCATTCTCCCTGATTACACTCCGAATACCCGGGAAATCAGCTCATTCATACACTGTTCCCCGTCTCCTGTAAATTTCATTTCTATTTTTAATGCATACAGAGGTATTTCCGAAGCTTCTTTTATTTTAACAATATCCTTCTCCGTAGTCAGCAGGATTTCCGCGCCGGTTTCCCTGGCTCTTCGTTCCGCCACCCGGATATCATCCACCGTATAGTGGTGATGATCCGGAAAATACATAGTCCCTGTCACAGTGATTCCCAGTTCTTCCGCAGTCCGAGTAAAGGAATCCGGATTCCCTATACCACACAGAAGGAATGCCTTCCTTCCGCGTCCTTCTTCCGCTGATACTTCCTCTTTCCTCTTCCAGGCATGATATTCAATAATCCCTGCGGGAGTATGATGAGATTCCACCACAGGGGCCTTCGGGTGGATTTCCCTGATTTTCTGGATGATTTCCTGTTTTTCCTTTTCTGTGACCTGATCACTCTTGGTAAGCACAAATACATCCGCCCGCTTCATACAGTCCAATGGTTCTCTGAGAAGTCCTCTCGGCAACAGATGCCCAGCCCCAAAAGGATTTGTGCAGTCGATAAGCACTATGTCCAGGTCTCTGCTCAACCGCCAGTACTGAAATCCATCATCCAGAAGAAGAACATCTGCTCCCATGGCTATGGCTTTTTCAGCGGAGGCATTACGATTCTTTCCCACCAGAATAGGCACATGAGGCATTTTGACAGCCATCATATACGGTTCATCCCCTGCTTCTTCCGCAGAAAGCAGAACCTCGTTCCAGTCCGATACGATGCCGCCGTTTTTTTCCAGCTTTCCCCGATAACCCCGGGTCAGTACAGCCGGTCGGTGTCCAGACTGCTTCAGCATCCCTGTCAGACGGATGATACACGGGGTCTTCCCTGTTCCCCCTGCGGTCATATTGCCTACACTGATAACCGGAATAGAAACCGTTTCCGCTCCGGCCATTTCCTTCTGCCGCCGGGAAATCACACCACGTCTGTATAAAGTTTCCAGTGCTGACAGCATGCCCAGTATCAGCGTGCCGCCCACACCGGGAGCTCTCTCTTTCTGCAGCCTGAGAATATAGGATTCTACGCTCATTTGTGTCCTTTCAGCTGAACATGATATTCAGCAAGCAGTTTTTCAAATGCCGCAATATTCCTTCCTGTCGCCCCCTGGTTTTCACGGACCACTTCCAGAGCTACCTGCCCCATCTTATGCATCTTCTGCCTGTCGGCCAGAAGTGCCAGCAGTTCCTCTTCAAAGTCTTCCGGAGTATTGCACATAATGCAGACACCTCGTTCAGAAAGCAGCTTGAATATTTCCTTAAAGTTAAACATAAACGGTCCTACCAGAACCGGTTTTCCATGGGCTGCCGGTTCCAGAATATTATGTCCGCCTACACGCACAAAACTGCCGCCTACAAATACCACATCCGCCAGGCTGTACAGCCGGCCCAGTTCCCCAATGGTATCAAGGATGACAATCTGATGAGCGGAGCCGTCATCGGATTCTGTTCCCATTTCCGAACGACGGATAACCGAATAGCCAAAATGATGAATCAGGAACTTGACAGAAGCGGCTCTGGTAATTTCACGGATGGCAAGAAGCAGTTTAGCATCCGGATACTTTTTAAGCACCCGTTCAAAAGCATGCATAACGATTTCTTCTTCCCCGCTGTGCGTACTTCCTGCCACAATGATTGGGCCGGAACCGGTAAAACGAAATTCCTTTCTCAGCTGCTGTTTTTCCTTTTCCGATACTTCTGCATAGGTCTGATCATATTTGGTATTGCCTATAACGGAAACTCTTTCTGGCCGGGCCCCCATTTTAATGATGTATCCTGCGTCATGAGCTGACTGCATACAGAATTTCTGAATCTGATCCAGCATCTTTTCCGTTACCGGCTTAATCAGAGAATATCTCTTCATAGACCGGTCGCTGATACGGCCATTCATCATCATGACCGGAATATGGCTCCGGCTGGCAATGCGGAGGAAGTTAGGCCAGAGTTCCGTTTCTATAAGGATGATGGCCTTAGGTTCCACAATACGGACAATACGGTTGGTAATCACCGGAAGGTCAAACGGGAAGAAAATATGTCCATCCGCCTCCGGGATAATCCGCCGCGCCATGCGATGCCCAGTAGCGGTAACCACGGAAACCACTACCATTTCTTCGGGATATCTTTTCTTAAGTTCCCTTACGATAGGGCTGGCAGCCACTACTTCCCCTACGGAAGCCGCATGAATCCAGATGGCATGATGATATGCTATTTTCTGCAGTGTCGGAGTCGGCATGACACCGGCACTCTGTTTAAGACGTTCATAAAAACCTTCTTCAAAAAGAAGACGGTAAATCAACAGCGGAATCTGCAATATCCAGTAGGCTACAAGACAGATGTTATAAAACCAGTACATTCTTATTCCCCTTCCGGTTGTTTCGCTGACATTGTGTAAAGTTCATAATACAGTCCATGGAGCGCCATCAGTTCGTCATGTGTTCCCTGTTCTGAAATGCGCCCCTCGTTAAGAACGAGAATATGATCAGCATTCTTAATGGTAGATAGTCGATGGGCTATTACGAATGCAGTTCTTCCCACCATCAGTTTATCCAGTGCGTCCTGTACTACCTTTTCGCTTTCTGTATCCAGCGCAGAAGTAGCTTCATCAAGCACAAGGATCTTAGGATTCTTCAGAATGGCACGGGCAATGGAAATACGCTGACGCTGTCCGCCGGAAAGGACAACCCCCCGGTCACCGGCTATGGTTTCCAGTCCCTGAGGAAGATTCTTAATGAAATCTTCCGCGTTGGCCGCCCGGATGGCTTCCCAGATTTCTTCTTCTGTAGCATCCAGACGTCCATACAGGATGTTATTCCGGATAGTTGTGTTAAACAGCATAGTATCCTGCGGTACCATCCCGATAAGGTCACGAAGAGAGCTCAGGGTTACGTCCCGGATATCCACACCATCGATGCGTACGGCACCGCCGATAACATCATAGAAACGGGGAAGGATATTGGCCACTGTGGTCTTCCCCGCGCCAGACGGTCCTACCAGGGCAATGGTTTCCCCTGGATTAGCCGTAAAGTTAAAATCGGTAAGTACAGGATGTCCCTTTACATAGTAAAAGGCTACATGGTCAAAATGTACTACCCCCTTGGTAATCTTCAAATCTGGCGCATTTGGCTTTTCCATAACTTCCGGCTTGGTATCCAGAATGGCAAATACACGGTCAGCAGCAGCCAGGGATTTCTGAATGTTACCTACTGCTTCCGCCACACGTTTTACCGGATTGGCCAGATTGATGGCATACATAAGGAAGGCAATCAGTTCCCCGCTGGTCATAATGCCATCAATGACGGATACCCCTCCGTACCAGATAATGGCTGTTACTGCAAAGGCAGAGAAAAATTCCACAAACGGAGTCATCTGGCTCTGCTGCCGGATGGTCCTTACCGTAGCCTTGAAATTGGATTCATTCACCTTATCAAACCGCTTGATTTCAAAATCCGTACGGTTAAAACTGCGGATAATCCGGACACCCTGAATAGTTTCCTGCAGCATGGCTGTTACATCAGCCAGCCGTTCCTGCACGGTACGCCCGCTGTTGTGCAGCTTTCTTCCAAAGAAACGAATCGTACCGGTAACCAGAGGAACAATGATCAGGCACAGTACAGTCAGTTTCCACTGAAGATAAATCATGGACACAAAGGAGCCGATAAATATGGATCCTTCCTGTACAAGGGATACAAAATTATCTACGATGGCCGTCTGCAGAGCCGATATATCATTGGTAAGATTACTCATGATTTCACCGGTTCTTCTGCGGTCATAATATGACACTGACAGCTTCTGCAGATGTCTGTACAGAGTACCGCGCAGGTCAGTAATAACCCGCTGCCCCATATACCCCATAAGATAACGATGTCCAAATGTGGTTATGCCGCGAATCAGGAAAATAACGAGAATCGCCACAATGACCAGATACAGCATGTGCAGATTCTTATCGGTGAGCACCTTATCCACCACATCTTTGATTACCCAGGGGAGGATCAGGTTGGAGCCTGCTACAAACAGCATGCAGACTACGGAAACAAGCAGTATTTTCCAGTAGGGCCACAAATAGCTCAGCAACCGTTTATAGCTGCCCAGTTTATTCTTTTTCTTTTCTACGGTCATTCTTTTCCTATCCTCGCTGTGTTTAAAATTAATTCCCCGGTACGACGCACAGCACCGCTGTCCCCCAGTTTACTACGTACTTCCTTCAGTCCCTGAATATTTTGCTGCCGCTTCGTTTCGTCAGTAATCCAGGCCCCCGCGATTTCCACAATATGCTCCGGTGTTACCGCATCCTGAAGAAGTTCCGGTGTCACTTCCCGATTAAGCAGCAGATTCGGCAGACCGGCATATTTTACATGCACCAGATGCTTTGCCAGGAACCAGGTGACCGGTGCCAGTTTATATACCAGTACGGTAGGAAGTTCCATCAGTGCTGTTTCCAGTGTGGCCGTCCCGGAAGAGGCTATACAGGCCGTACAGATGGACATGAGGTCATACTGATGCCCTTCCGTAATGGTGACTGAGATATCCCCTTCCTGCTCAATCAGACTGGTAAGCATCTCTTCAGGAATGGTCTCGGCCCGGGGCATAAAGAACTGACAGTCAGCCATTTTCATAAGCTGTTTCCCCGCCCTGAGCATTACCGGAAGGAGATCCCGGACTTCGTTTTTACGGCTGCCCGGCATAAGCAGAATACGCTTTGCTTCCTTCCGTGCGCCAAAACGAGTCATAGCTTCCTGCTCTGTCATCACCGGATGCACGGTATCTACCAGCGGATGTCCTACAAAAGTAACGTTGGCTCCCGCCTTTCTGTACGCTTCGGCTTCAAAAGGGAAAATAGAAGCTACACAGTTCACATCTCTGACAATATTTCTGGCGCGTCCCTTGTTCCATGCCCATATGGTAGGAGCAATGTAGTAAACCACAGGTATACCCATCTGGCTTACCATATGCGCCAGTTTCATATTAAATCCCGGATAGTCCACACATACAAAAACATCCGGTTTCTCTTTTTCCACTACCCGGCGGATGTAATCGCGCAGCCGGAAAAAAAAGGGAATATGTTTAATGATTTCCACAACCCCGATAACTCCCAGGTTTTCAATATCATAAACAATCCTTACTCCGGCTCGTTTCATGGCCGGCCCCCCCATTCCCAGCATTTCGATATCCGGATGATTCTTTTTCAGCTCCGCGGCAACCGCTGCGGCATGCATATCTCCGGACGCTTCTCCGGCTGAAAACATTATTTTCATCATTTATTCCTGTTCTACGGCAAGGATGACAATTCCTTTTTTATCCGCTTCTTTCAATACTTTTTCTTTCTCCGCGAAAATCGTACGGTATGCCTCTATAGCCAGTACCCTGCATCCACTTTCTTCCATGGATTTCAATGTGGTCAGTCCGACGGCAGGCACATCAAAACGCGGGTCCTGATTCGGCTTGGCGGTCTTTACGACCACTGCGTCGCCCCGGGCCAGCTGTCCTCCTCGTTTAATGCAGGCATCCGTTCCTTCTATAGCTTCTACCGCCATAACGGCCTGGTTCTTGACCACTACGGTCTGCCCCAGATCCATTCCCCCAATCAGCTTGGCAGCCTTGAATCCAAAAGCCACATCCTTAAGCTGCTGTTCCGTCGGTTTCTTTCTGGTAAACACTCCCGGCCCCGGCATCATGGGTTTCAGATATTTGGTCTGATCCAGTACATGAAGTCCATCTTTAGCCAGTTCATCCACAATGGCCAGCATGATGGTATCATCTTTCCGGTTATGAAGTTCTTTCAGTACACGCAGCGCGCGCAGGTCCGGCAGATGCAGACCTTTGAAAAGCCATTCCTTGGTAACCTTACCCAGCATGGTTACTTCAGTAACATGCTCAGCTACCAGTGTTTTAATTACCTTATTTATTTTAGCTACATTAATATCGTAATAGATATCAGCCAGCTGTTTCAGTTCCGGACTTACACCTGGAATCAGGGCGATACAAACCACTTCATATCCCTGCATCTGTACCGCTTTTATGAATTCCACCGGCAAAGTACCGATACCTGCGAGCAATCCAACTCTTTTCATAAATTCCCCCTGAAATTAAACAATCATCTTATTATTTTACCATAAGACACACCGTATTGGGGAATATACTCCACCGGCTGTTATGATTTCCCGTTACACCTTAAATTTTCTGCCCTCGCACCGGAAAAACATGCCCAGGTGCCCGCCTGTCTTATCACCGAATGCAGGATTTTTCGGATAATTAGTTTTTTATTTACCTTATATATTTTGGTTAATTTCCCACTCATTCTCCATATATTACCTTTTTAGATAGGTATGCTTGAAACAGAATAAGTTTATCTAACCTGTCATTTTTTATATAACTATTCATTTTAGTCATAATATGTTGCATTTTATGTCATCGAATAGTATACTATCGCATGTAATGTATATACCATTTCTTTATTGGAGGGCTTAAAATTGTTTACTAAAATTAAAGAAATCTTGATGTCAGTTTCCCTCATCAAGCAAATCGCAGTCGGTCTTATTGTAGGTATTTGTATTGCCTGCTTTGCTCCGGGATTTATTCCTGTAGCCTCCATTTTTGGTGACTTCTTTGTCAAGGCACTGAAAGGGGTAGCCCCGGTACTGGTATTCTTCCTGGTAATGAATGCTATGCTCCAGAAGAAGAATGACCGCAATGCTTCCATTAAGCCGGTTATCATGCTTTATTTCATCACCACATTCCTGGCAGCTCTGGTCGGGGTATTCGCTTCTTTCATGTTCCCTACCACACTGCAGCTGCAGACCGCTCAGACGCAGGTCGCTCCGCCAAGTGGTATTGCTGAAGTTATTCACACCCTGCTGATGAATATAGTAGACAATCCGGTAAACGCGCTGGTTAACGCCAACTATATCGGTATCCTCTCCTGGGCCATCATTATCGGTATCGCCCTCCAGAGTGTTGCCAGTGAAGCCACCAAGGATTGCCTTGATGATCTGGCACGCGGTATGACCAAGGTGGTTACCTGGGTTATTCATTTTGCTCCATTTGGTATTATGGGTCTTGTTGCTGAATCCATTGGTTCCAACGGGCTGTCCACCCTGCTTACTTACGTACACCTGCTGGCTGTCCTCATTGGCGGCTATGCCGTTGTAGCACTGATTATCAATCCGCTGGTAGTTTACATCAACACACGTCAGAATCCATATCCGCTGATTTTCTCCTGTCTCCGTGAAAGTGCCGTATACGCATTCTTCACCAGAAGTTCCGCTGCCAATATTCCAGTCAACATGGCACTGTGCAAACGCCTGGGCCTCAACCCGGATATTTACTCCATTACCATTCCGCTAGGATGTACCATCAACATGTCCGGCGCCGCTATCACCATTTCTGTTATGGCACTGGCTGCCGCTCATACCCTGGGGATTGCAGTTGACTTTCCTACGGCTCTGCTTCTCTGCATCGTTTCCGCTATCGGTGCGGCAGGTACTTCCGGTGTAGCCGGTGGTTCCCTGCTTCTGATTCCGGTGGCCTGCGCATCCTTCGGTATCGGCAACGATATCTCCATGCAGGTAGTAGCCGTTGGTTTCATTATCTCCGTTCTCGAAGATTCCTGCGAAACCGCATTAAACAGCTCCAGTGACGTAGTATTCACCGCCACTGCAGAATTTGCTCAGCGCCGTAAGAACGGTACTCTCCGTGCAGAAGACATGGTTCCGAAAAACTAATCAGTAAATCTCATCTTTCCTTAGAAATCCAAAAGTGGATGACAACCGCTATCCCTGTTGTCATCCACTTTTTTGTTTGCTCTTCCCCTCCATTTCTCTGTAAGATATTCGAATCAGTTCAATCTTTTCTTATATATGATATATTGTCATTTGTTAAATGAATTATAATCATGTATTTTTTACATCACATTTCTTCAGGCAGATGCCTGTACATACCATTACATAAAGGCAAAACGTATTACCTGGTTAGGAGACATTAATGAATTCAATGATTATTTCTCTGATTAAGCGGATTCCTCTGATAGAGCAGGATTGCAGCAGGGCTGGTCATGGGCATTATTACCGCTTTATTCTTCCCTTCGGCTGTACCGATATTCTCCATTTTCGGGGATGTCTTTGTTAAGGCACTGAAAGGGGTTGCTCCGGTCCTTGTATTTATTCTGGTTATGAATGCCATGCTTCAGCGTAAGAAGAATGGCAATACCGCCATGAAACCAATTATCCTTTTATATATCCTCAGCACATTTGCTGCCTCTCTGATTGGGGTAGGCATGTCTTTCCTCTTCCCGACCCGTCTGCTGCTCAAATCAGCGGGACAGGCCACCGCAGCGTCCATCGGTATATCGGAAGTATTATATAACCTGATTATGAACATTGTGGATAATCCGGTTCATGCTCTCGAAACAGCCAACTACATCAGCATTCTTGCCTGGTCCATAATCATAGGTATGGCACTGCGCACCTGCGCTTCGGATACCACTAAAAAGGTATTTCAGGAACTGTCCGAGGGAATTACCCGTGTAGTTACCTGGGTCATCCATTTTGCTCCACTGGGCATTATGGGACTGGTTACAGAATCCGTAGGAGCCAGCGGACTGTCCGCATTACTTGGCTACGCCCGGCTACTGATCATCCTGATTGCGTCCTACTCCATGGTAGCCCTTATCGTCAATCCCATTATCGTCTTCATTAAGATTCGCAGAAATCCTTATCCTCTCATATTTACCGCACTTCGTGAAAGCGGTCTGTACGCCTTCTTTACCCGAAGCTCTGCGGCCAATATTCCGGTCAATCTGGCACTTTGCAAGAAACTCGGCCTGAATCCGGATACCTACACCATCTCTATCCCGCTGGGTGCCACAGTCAATACAGCCGGAGCGGCTATTACGATTTCCGTGCTCTCTCTGGCTGCCGCATATACACTGGGCGTAGTTGTGGATTTCCCCACCGCGTTCCTGCTGTGTATCATTTCCACAGTAGGTGCCTGCGGTGCATCCGGTGTAGCCGGAGGCTCTCTGCTTCTGATTCCAGTAGCCTGCGCATCCTTTGGTATCGGCAATGATATTTCCATGCAGGTCGTTGGGGTAGGTTTCATCATCTCCGTTCTGGAAGATGCCTGCGAAACAGCTCTTAACAGCTCCAGTGATGTAGTATTTACCGCCACTGCTGAATGGGGCTCCAGAAGAAAGCATACAGCATAATCATAACAGGCCTGATATATAACATACATAACAGAAAAGGCCAGGTAAGAACAACTCATGTTCCTGCCTAGCCTTTTCAGCTGCTCATTTCCTCCCTGCCGGCTTGTATATTCTCTTCTGTGCCTTACTTTTTCCGGTCACTTTCTCTGAAAGTACAGGAAAATTCCCTTTCCGTGTTTCATGCGGCCTATTTTTATATCACAATTCCCGCTGTTCTCTCTGTCCCGCCTGCGGACAATGAACCATCTGCCTGTGTCCCTGCTTTTTACAGATATATTCCATCGCCTGATTTATATTCCTTTCGTAAAAGGATTCATCCTGCGCATCCCGGACTGACCATCCCGCGATATAGTAGTTTTCCTGCCTGTCCCTTGTGTGATTCACAGATTTTCCTCTTCCGATAAGGTCATTTACCCATAATTATCCTTATATCTCCCGGATTATTTCTCTCGCAAGATCAATATACGCCGCCGCGATACGTCCCCGCAGGGACCCCGATATGATTTTCCGAACCCCTGTTGCTCATCTTCACTCCGGTACAACCATAGAAAATCCTGGCTCCAGAATCTTCTGATTTTCCTGTTTCATCCATTCTTCCACTTATTCCATGCGATTCAAAATCCTTCTTATCCCCCGCTGTTTCTTTTCCCTGAACAAAATACCTTACCCTTCATTTACCTGTTATGCCATAAGCTTTCCGGTTGCCAGAACGAAATAAATTCTCTATATCCGTGATAAGTCTTTATCTTTTCCTGTTTCCAGGGCAGATAAAACAGCAAAAGAAAACTACCATTTTCGCCATACGGACCAGGAGAAACCGCATAAAAAACGGCCTCGCGGAAGTCATTATCTTTTGACCTCCGGAGACCGTCAGTAATCATATTCTGTTCAGCTGTCCGTTATTTCATGCGGCGTGCTTTCTGCGCTGTGCCAGTTCAGCTGTAGCGGTAAAGAGCACATCGCTGGAGCTGTTAAGAGCTGTTTCGCAGGCATCTTCCAGAACGGAGATAATGAAACCTACCCCAACGACCTGCATGGAAATATCATTACCGATACCAAAGGATGCGCAGGCTACTGGAATCAGAAGCAGAGAACCTCCGGCTACACCAGATGCACCGCAGGCACCTACTGTGGATACGATGCACAGTAGCAGTGCTGTCGGGAAATCGACCATGATGCCCAGTGTATGAGCCGCTGCCAGTGCAAGAACGGAAATAGTAATGGATGCGCCCGCCATATTAATGGTTGCTCCCAGCGGGATGGAAATGGTGTATGTATCCGGGTTCAGTCCCAGCTTCTTGCAAAGAGCCAGATTGACCGGAATGTTAGCCGCGGAACTTCTGGTAAAGAAAGCATACAGACCGCTTTCACGAAGTGTGGCAAGTACCAGCGGATATGGATTCTTATGAATATTGAAGAACACAATCAGCGGATTCATTACCAGAGCTACCAGCAGGTAGGATCCGATAAGAACGGCCAGAAGCTGTACATAGCCAAGCAGTGCGGACAGGCCGCTGGCTCCTACGGACTGAGCTACTAGCCCCATAATACCGAGTGGTGCGAAATGAATAACCCAGGTAACAACACGGGTAATTCCCTGTGATAAATCCTGAAAGAAAGCCTTAGTAGAATCACTTGCGGATATATGAAGAGCGATACCGATAATCAGCGCCCAGGAAAGAATGCCGATGTAGTTGCCTGTTGCCAGCGCGTTAATCGGATTGTCTACCACGTTCATGATTACATTGTGAAGCACTTCCGCAATGCCGCTTGGCGCTTCAACACCCTTTTCCGCCACCTGCAGCTGAAGTGTGGTCGGGAACAGGAAAGACATCCCTACCCCTATGAGAGAAGCACATAATGTACCAATCACATAAAGAACAATAATCGGCTTCATCGAAGTGTCAGTGCCGCTCTTTCTCTGAATCATAGCATTCATAACCAGAATGAATACCAGAAGCGGTGCAACACCCTTCAGCGCCTTAACAAACAAATCCCCGAAAATTCCCAGGAATGGGACAGCGCCCGGAGCCAATACGGCCACGGCAATACCGATGACCAAACCTACCGCAATCTGCTCAATAAGAGGTATTCTCTTAAGCAGCGATCCAATTGCCTTAAACATAAAGATTTCTCCCTTCGAATAAAATAGTTTGACAAAAGTGATGTATCAGGAAAAACCTTTTGTCTACCTGTTTGATATGGTTAGTATACATGATTATGCGTCATTTCACAAATGACATTTCGTCATCAATAATCGTGTGTTTTCCTTTAGTTTCATATAAGCATAGTATTAATTAAATATGTTTATGGCTTTATCTGCTATTTCTAATTAATAAGTACACACTATATAGTAATCTTTTCGTATTAAAATATTCGAAACCTCAACACCTTCAACGGGTTAATTTAACAGGAAAGGACTACTATATATGAAAATTTCCATAAAAACAGCATTATTTCTTTCATTGACCGTTCCATTATGGTTTGAATCGGGGCACCAAATAGCCTGTGCACAATCGATAGAAACTCCCCCGCTGCATTGATCAGCACAAAATCTGCTTCCACCCTGCCAATAATAACGGAAGAGTCCGCCGATCAGGCTATTCAGGATATCAGGGCCATAGGCTTTGTTGACACGGATGGTTCTAAATTAAAAGCTATTGCTGTTCATTACAATACAGATCTCCAAGACGCAGACATAGATGCATCAACTTATACTATCCACGATTACGGCATGACACTTTCGAAAAATGACCTTACCCAGGGCACCAATCCTGGCATTATCACAAAGGTGTACCTTAATGGCAAGCCAGAAATTGCCTCCCGTTTCAAATCCCACGGTTCCTATGTAATTATTGAGATCAATACAGATTATCCTTTTGATGGTACTGTCTATTACAATGCCCCTGCCGACGGGAACATCATCTGGAAAACCGATAGTGATGGTCATCCGGCCAACTATAACAACTGGTTCTATATGATTTCAGACGATAATATTCTCTACCTTAATACCGCCAATGAAAACATTGAATATCGCCTGTTGTACAATGATCTGCAGGGAGTAACCATCCCCACTGCAGAACTGGTGCTGGATGAAAATACCGCCCCTGAGAAGCGAAACAAAGTGATTTCCGAGCTCACCAGAATGCCAAATAAAACAGGAATTTATGAGGCAGTCCTCAGTGGCAATGTCAGCCATATGTCGGCCTGGTTCTATGGCCATGGTACACCAGCCTGCTATACCTGGCTGCTCTCACAGACAAGAAAAACGGAAATGACCCGTCCCAAACTGTCTCTTGATCGGCCATTCGTTTTAGCGGATACGCAGATTCACACGGAAGATCGCATTTTTTCGCAGGACCGTCAAAATCCAGAAAAAGTAAGTTATTATCCAACGGGAAAACACAGTGCAGGCACCGAAGGCTATAACTCTGGTTTAACGGCTCTGGGATCTGACGAAACACTGGCTCCTGGATGGAAACCTCAGCCATAAGAAACCATCCCCGCCCCTCAGACTATAATCAAAGAGTACGCTACAATCACAGAATAAATTTCGTATATTCACTGTCTGGTGGTTCCAACAAATTCCTGAAAAATCAGACAAACTAAAAATCTGCCAGAGACTCCATAGTATGTTTCTCTGGCAGATTTCTTTATATGACTTACCGCTTATTATCATCTGTAGCTCAAATCATGCCCGTAAAAGCCAGCCTGACCTTCATGTCCAGATCACAGTATTGCCGGATAAAACCATTGATATACTGCACCAGTCCTTTGTAAGCCCTGAGAGAAATCTGCTCCGGCGCATCCGTTCCCCAGGAATAAAGCACAAACTGTTGCAAAAGATTAGACGCCGCTGGTGAGAGATTAAGTTGTTTCTGTGGTTCTTCCGCACAAGGATTATATCCGGCACAAACCAGCAGCTGCAATGAGGCCATGCAGACACAAATAGATTTGTTCCGCTTGCGCGCTGTGAGAGCCGCCCGCCCCAGTACTTTCCATGCCCGGACATCTCCCTCTGCCGGAGGAAACAGAGCTGCCGTAAGCTCACTGATAAAATACCAGTTAGACATATCCTCATATCCAAGAGACATCATATCTAACAGAATGTTGCCCTCATATTGCGTCATTATCAGAAAATCTGATGATTCACGCATAGTAAAAGTAATCAGTGCATATGGAACGAGACATCCGGTTCCATATCGTTTCACTGAAGCAGGGGATACAAACAACCGGAGAGTTCCACTTTCCCGGGTAAACACCTGCAGAATCCTGCCACCGGTGCCTGCTTTTCTTACAGAAAGGACAATGCCTTCCTTATTCGTGATTCTCTGTCTCTGCATCTCCCGGCTTCACCTCTTTCTGTGGAGCAACCGGTTCTGCTTTCACCCGGCGGATGCGCAGTCCATCCATACGTATGACTGTGAATTTCCAGTTACTGAACTGAATGGAATCCCCAATACGGGGCACATGTTCCAGTTTTGAAAAAATACGTCCACCAATAGTGCTGGCACTTCCGCCTTCTTCAAATGGAATCCCCAGACGATCTGAAATATCATCCAGTATGACCATACCGTCAAATTCATAGGTACCATTGTCATGCCTTACAATTTCCTTTGGTTTGGCTCCTAAATCTTCAGGTATTTCCCCTACCAGTTCTTCTACCAGATCTTCCAATGTTACCATACCCACCGTACCACCGTATTCATCCACCACAACCGCAATATAAATACGACGTGTGCGCATAAGCTGTGTAAGCGATGAAGCCGGCATAACCTCAGGAACCATAAGGATTTCATGAATTATCCCCTTTACGCTCTTTTCTCTAAGAAGATAACTTTCCATAAAATCCTTTACATGAACAAAGCCCAGTATATCATCCTTGTCTTCCCGGCAAACCGGATACCGGGTATGTGGCGACTTAGATATCTTTTTTCTGAGACTCTCCATTTCATCTTCTACATAAAGAACCGCCATCTGACTTCTTGGAATCATGACATCTTTTACCAACAATCCGAAGAAGTCAAAACTGTTTTTGAGCAGCATGTTTTCTGATGCATTCAATCGTCCGCCGCAATGGCTTTCCTCTACAATACATCGAATCTCATCTTCAGAATAGGTGAAATTTACCTTATTATAGAAGTTCCTGTTTCTCTTTTTGAAGACACTTCTTACCAGGAAAATTCCCGGAGTAACCAATGGTCGGAACAGGGACAGAAGCAACCGGATAAACCAGGTATGAGCTGCCAGGACCTCCAGCGGCCTGTCCAAGGCCTCAGCCTCTGCATATTCCAGTACCGCTATCCAGTATACCAGTGCCATGATTACATAAAACAGGATACGGACAGCACACAGGATTCCTGTCCGTGTGTTCACCAGCAACCCGGACAACAGACTCTCCCCGGCAGTACCGACTTCCCAGGTCAGGCAGGCAAATACAAAGGCTGCGACCACAGCCCCTAACTCAGTAACTGCCAGAACCATGTAGGAATGATGATAAAACCCCTCTACCTTTGCAATCAGTTTCTTATCCTGTTCCTCATTATCTTCAATATATTTGCGTCTCATTCTGGCAAACGATATGTTGGCCCTTGTACTGAGAATTCCCAGCCAGGCAGTTATCAGCATACCTGCCAGATACAATCCTATTAACTCCACAGGAGTATTAATAAGCCCTCACCTCTTTATCTGCAGGAACCTCATTATTTGTGTTCCTTATAGCCAAGTTCCCGAAGTATATAGTCCTTGTTTTTCCAGTCACGACTGACTTTAACCCATAAATCCAGGAAAACGGGGGCTCCAATAAGTCGCTGTATTTCTTCTCTGGCTTCCTTCCCTGCCTCTTTCAGTACGGATCCATTCTTTCCGATAACAATCCGTTTCTGAGATTCCCGCTCTACATAGATTGTGCAGCGAATATACACTTTTCCATTTTCCCGTTCAGAAAATTCTTCTGTAAATACGCCGATGGCATGAGGAATTTCATCCCTGGTACGGGTAATCAGCTTTTCCCGGACAATTTCCTGTACAATATTTCTTTCCGGCTGATCAGTCACCATATCATCAGGGAAGTATTTTGGCCCTTCCGGCAGATATTTCTGTACCACCGAGAGGAATGTATCCAGATTTTCCGCCTGCTGGGCAGAAACCGGTACAATATCCGAAAAGTCATACATCTTGCTGTACTGTACCACTTTCTTCATCAGTTCTTCTCTGGTGATTAAGTCAATCTTGTTAAGGACAAGGATAACCGGTACCTTTTTGTCTTTCAGCAGGGAAAGTATATATCGGTCTCCCGCCCCCATCGGATCCACGCAGGAACAGATGAATACGATGATATCCACTTCCGACAGGGCATCCATGGTTGCCTGCCGGATAGCTTCTCCCAGCTTGCTTCTGGGCTTATGCATCCCCGGCGTGTCCAGGAATACAGCCTGGCAATTTTCTCCATTCCATACCCCGGTAATCTTGTTTCGTGTAGTCTGTGCGTGCCGCGATACAATAGATATCTTTTCTCCGAGCACCGCATTCATCAATGTTGATTTTCCTACATTCGGGCGCCCTACCAGCGCAATAAATCCGGAATGAAACGCTTCCGCTTTTTCTGCCATATCTGTCTCCTGTCTCATAATAAACTTTTTTCAAAAAAGGCACAGGGAAGAAGTTCTTCCCCGGTCCTGACCAGATAATCATCCTCTGTCCTGACACAGAAGACTTCCTGTATGTTAAATTCAGTCATCACCTGCCGGCATATTCCGCATGGTGTCGTATATGTGTCACTGCGTCCAGCCACAGCCAGTGCATATATTTTCTTTTCTCCAGCGGCAATCGCTGTCCCTATGGCATTTCTTTCTGCGCAGAGGGACGCGCCATAGGAATTATTTTCCACATTACATCCACCATAGATTGTACCACTTCCGGTAAGGACAGCCGCCCCTACCTTAAAATGTGAATACGGTGCGTAGGCCATGTCTCTGGCCTGCAGAGCCTTCTGAATCAGACTTTTCCGTTCAGTATCAGTCATTTTCCACACGGCTTTCTGTAATGACTCTCTGCAGTCCGCAGGCTCCCAGAATCTCCTCTTCCGCCTTACGCATGGCTTTCTTTTCTTCCGGGTCATAGTGGTCATATCCCAGAATGTGAAGGAATCCATGTACGCCCAGATAAGCCATTTCACGTTCCGTGCTGTGTCCATATTCCTTCGCCTGTTCTACCGCACGGTCCACATTAATAACAATGTCTCCCAGCGCCTTTTCCTCTTCCGGAAGTTCTTCCTCTTCCCCTTCATTTAACGCAAAGGAAAGTACATCTGTGGGCGCGTCAATATGCCGGTACTGGCGGTTTAATTCATGAATAAGCTTAGCGTCACAGATGAGTACGCTGATTTCTGCGTCTGCCGGTACATGCTGCAGTTCAGCCCCTTTAGTCAGCACAGTATGAATCAGTTTTTCCAGCTCTTCATTATAAAAAGATTCATTGTCATAATTAATGGTGATTTCCATGGTGTTCTCCTTTGTTTTTTGCTTTTAATTCAGCTCTCTTTTCATATGCTTTGATAATGGCTGCTACCAGATCATGGCGCACTACGTCATGTTCAGAAAATTGTATGAAGGAAATATCCGGAATATTCTTCAGCACACGCCTTGCATCTGGCAGTCCGCTCCGGGTATGAGGTGGCAGATCAATCTGTGTGATATCTCCATTTATTACCATTTTCGAACGGAACCCCAGACGGGTCAGAAACATCTTCATCTGCTCCACAGTAGTATTCTGCGCCTCATCCAGAATGACAAACGACTTTTCAAGGGTTCTTCCGCGCATATAAGCCAGCGGTGCCACTTCGATGACCCCCTTCTGCTGCAGTTTTTCAAATTCCTCTACGCCAAACATGTCCAGCAAGCCGTCAAACAGCGGACGGAGATAAGGGTTTACCTTTTCCTGCATATCTCCCGGAAGGAATCCCAGCTTTTCGCCAGCCTCCACCGCCGGACGTACCAGAATAATCCGCTGTACATCCCGATTTCGAAGATAATAGGCCGCCAATGCTACCGCCAGATACGTTTTACCGGTTCCGGCGGGTCCAATCCCAAAAGTAATGGAATTATGACGAATAGCATCTACATACTCTTTCTGCCCAAGCGTTCTCGGATGAATAACCGTTCCGTTGCGTGTTACGTTGACCACGTCATCTTCCATTTCATGGAGTTCTGCCAAGCGGCCAGTGCGAAGTGCTTCCACCACCTGATATACCTGCCGATCTGACAGACGGATATTCTTGTGAAGCATCTGCCTCATTTCATCAACCACGGTCATGAACGCTTCTATTCCCTGCTCGTCCCCGGTTACACGGACCAGATTTCCCCGGCCGCTTACTGTACATCCAAAAGCTTCCCCGGCCAGAGTCAGAAAATGGCTATCCCGCTCCATGAGCTCCTGGGCTTCCCTGTAATCTTCAATAATAAATTCCTTATGCATCAGTTCTGTCATTATTTTTCCTCCGCCAGAGCAAATTGTCTGACTGCAGGACCATTAATATACCGGCACATGGTCCCCTGATATATATTCTTCTGTTCCATCTCTGCGTCAATCATATCCCGCACTACCCACCAAGGTTCGCCACCGTTGACCTTAAGTATGTTCTCTCCCGCGGCACGGCCTACAATACGCTGCATCACTATATCCGGACGGATATAGGCCAGAAACAGAACCACCCGGTGGATATATTCATCCAGAGGAAGGAGTCTCACCCGGCCTGCTTCAAATTCTTTTGCCAGACGGGTCCCTTTTACAACAAACAGAGAATGGATCTTCACTTCGGTAACCGGAAGGACCGACACCAGCTTGGCAGCTTCCACCACATCCAGGCGGTCATCCCATGGCAGGTCCGCGATAATGTGTGTACACAGGCCAAATCCATGTCGGCCGATACGAAGCGCCGCATCTATAAATTCCGCCACAGTGTGGCAGCGGTTCAGAATTGCCAGCGTATGGGCGTTGGCGGACTGCAGCCCCAGTTCTACCGTAATATCCACATGATATGTCTGCCGTATCCGGTCAAGAACCTCCAGATACGCATCATTAATGCAGTCCGGACGGGTGGAAATATCCAGAGCTACAATCCCCTCCACCTGACATGCCTCTTCCATGCTTTTTTCAAAAACATCCAATGGCATATAGGTGTTGGTAAAGTTCAGAAAATAGGCTATGAATTTCTTTGCCTTGTATTTAGGCCCGATATGCGAAATACCTTCCAGCAGCTGCTCTTTCACCGGAACATCTGCCTTTTTTTCATAGCCGGCCCCTATACTGCCGCAAAAAATACATCCTTCGCCCGATATAAGGCCATCCCTGTTAGGACAGGTTCTGGCCAGAGCTATCGGCACCTTATAAACTTTTTCTCCATATTTTTCCTTTAGCGCGTCGGAAAATGTACGAAATCTGCTCATCAAATCTCCTTTTGCATACTTTATTTTATTATATAATACAGCGAACTTCATGTACACAATCAGCCGGATTCCCTTGCCGGTATCCTGATTTTCTGCGGTATAATAAGATTAAGATATCATACATTCACTCTTACCTTTTTATGGAGGACCTATGATTAAGATTGTAACCGCTCAACTGGATATAATTCCCGGAAATATAAGAAAAAACTGGGAAAACATAGAAAAAGAAATTACCTTTGCCAAAGAACAGAAAGCACAGATTCTAGTCTTCCCGGAGATGTGTCTTTCCGGATATCTCATCGGGGATATGTGGGATCAGCCTGCATTTCTCAGGGAATGCGAAGTCTACAACCAACGCATTATCGATGCCTCAGCGAATCTTACCATCATCTGGGGAAATGTAGCTGTAGACTGGGAAAAGACTGGCAATGATGGCCGTGTACGCAAACATAATGCCGCCTTTGCTGCCTTTAATAAAAAACTCATCCCTCCGGTAAACAGCAACTGGCCTTATACAGTGAAGACACTGCTCCCCAATTACCGCCAGTTTGATGACCCCCGCTATTTTACCAGCATGGCTGAGCTGGCCGCGGAAAATCATGCTTCCATTGAAAGCACCCTGCAGCCATTTGAACTGCCGCTGCCGTACACCAGGGAAACCCTCACCTGTGGTATTCTCCTGTGCGAAGACAGCTGGGATGAAAATTATCCGATTCACCCAATGGAAATCCTCAAAGACAAGGAGGCCCGTCTCTTCATTAATCTGTCGGCTTCCCCATTCACTCTTAGAAAAAATGAAAAGCGTCACCGTATGTTATCCGCCTCTGTACAGAAACTGCATGTCCCTATGCTGTATGTCAATCAACGGGGAATGCAGAATAACGGAAAGGACTGCTACATCTTTGATGGGCAAAGTGCTGCCTATACAATTTCAGGGGAACTGAGCGGTGAAACCGCTCCCTTTACAGAAGCTCATTCACTTTTCCTCTTCCATCCGGAAACAGGCCATTTATCTATATCCAATCAGACTTCTCTCCCTGCGGCACCTACACTGTGCAGTGCCATGCAGTACGGGGTGGCCTCCTTCCTCCGTTCCATCCATATGGATAAAGTAGTTATCGGTGTTTCCGGAGGTATTGACTCGGCGGTAAATGCAGCACTCTATCGTTCGGTACTCCCGAAGGATAACCTGCTGTTGGTCAACACACCAACCCGTTTCAACTCAGAAACCACAAAAGGCCTTGCCCGCCAGCTGGCAGAAAATCTGGAATGCCCCTATGTGTCCATTCCGATTGGAAACTTTGTTCAGGACACCTGTTCTGCACTGAATGATCTACCCATTGCCTCTTCTCATGGCGAGACTGCGTTGCAGCTGACCCCATTCATGATGGAAAATATACAGGCCAGAGACCGGTCTTCCCGTATTCTGGCGGCTTTGTCTGCACAGTTCCATGGCATTTTTACCTGCAACGCCAATAAGACAGAGCTTTCCATCGGGTACGGCACACTCTATGGCGATCTGGCCGGTGCCTTTGCCGCGACTGCCGACCTGTGGAAATACCAGATTTACCAGCTTGGCCATGAACTTAATGACTGGTTTGGCCGGGAAGTGATTCCTGAAGCCATATTTACCATCAAACCCAGTGCTGAACTGTCTGACAATCAGGCGGTAGATAAAGGACTCGGCGATCCGCTCATATACGAATATCATGATTACCTGTTAAAGATCTTTATTGAACCATGGAACCGCGCCTGCCCGGAAGACCTGCTCCGCTGGTATACAGAAGGCACGCTGAATGAGCATATCGGTACATCGGTAGATGCCTATTCTCTGTTCCCGACTCCATCGGCATTCATTGCCGATTTAGAACGCTGGTGGAACCTTTTTTCCGGATTTGCAGTAGCTAAACGCATCCAGGCCCCTCCTCTTCTGGCCATAAGCCGTCGGTCCTATGGATATGATCTGCGGGAAGCTCAGATGTCTCCATATTATACCGATGCATACCTGAAACTGAAACAGGAAGTCCTTGGAAAATAATAAAAGCGCACAAAAATACCAGTAGTACAAAACCTATACTACTGGTATTTTATATTGCATTATGCCTTTCCATCAGAATGGCATGATGCATGCATGGCCTCAGTCTTTAAAATACGGTTTGAAAGAAGATTCCTTTGGACGATTACTTTCCTTATTTTCATGCTTGTCCCGATTATTGTCATAACGTTTTCTGAATCCCCGTCTTTCCCCATTACGTCCAGCCCTGCTCCCATCTCTTCTATGATGGAAGTTGCTTCGATTGCCTCTGAAACCACCGCGGCGTCTCTGCGGCGCATCGGCTGTAATGCGTACCGGAGTAACATCCGGCTGCTTGGTCAACAGCTTAATCGCAGCGGCCACCAGGGAGGTGGAATCAATATCATTAAGCAGTTCTTCTGCATTTTCCTTGAATTCTTCCAGCCCGGTTCCCTGTGCAGTTTCCGCCAGGCTCGCAATAGCCACCCGCTGATTTTCCTGAATGACTTCAGATAGGGTCGGCATAGCCCTTCTTGGAATTCTTCTGCGGATAGCCCGTTCAATGGCTCTGAACTGGCCCATTTCCCTGGATACGACAAAGGTAATGGCCTTACCTGTATTGCCTGCACGGCCTGTACGACCTACACGGTGTACATAAGTTTCCGGATCCTGCGGCAGGTCAAAGTTATATACATGGGTAATGCCGCTGATATCCAGCCCCCTGGCTGCCACATCAGTAGCTACCAGAATATCGATAGTATTTTCCTTAAACTGACGGATAACACTGTCTCTCTTTGCCTGAGACAGATCCCCGTGAATGCCTTCTGCGGAATACCCGCGCTTCTTCAGCGCTTCGGTCACTTCATCGGCACGTCTCTTGGTTCTGACAAATACAATAGCCAGTTCCGGAGACTGCATATCCAGCAATCTGCACAGCGCATCAAACTTCTGCCTGTCCGGAATTTCCAGATACTGCTGTTCTACCAGATCAATAGTAACGGTAGTCGCTTTAATCTTAATTAATTCCGGTTTCTTAAGAAATGAATTAACCAGTTCACGGATTGCCGATGGCATAGTGGCAGAAAACAGCATAGTCTGACGTTCTTCCGGAATAGCCGCCAGAATGGTGCGAATATCCTCGATGAACCCCATATCCACCATTTCATCCGCTTCATCCAGTACCAGAATCTGTACATTGGACAAATCAATGGTGCCTCTCTGCATATGATCCATCAGACGTCCAGGAGTAGCCACAATGACATTCGGCTTCTTATACAGAGCTCTGAACTGTCTGTTGATATCCTGTCCCCCGTAAATCGGCAGGGCATGAATCGGCAAATACTGCGCCAGATGGTTGATTTCCTCTGCTGACTGAATAGCCAGTTCTCTGGTTGGCGAAAGCACAATGGCCTGCGGTCCCGGTTTGGTTATATCAATATTTTCGAGAATCGGAATCCCAAATGCAGCGGTCTTGCCGGTACCTGTCTGTGCCTGTCCGATAATATCACGGTGCTGCAGTGTTACAGGAATAGACATCTTCTGAATAGGCGTCGGTTCTTCAAATCCCATATCACTGACTGCTCTGATGATTTCTTCACAGATACCCAGATCAGCAAATGTCACTGTCTTCTGTTCGGTTTCCTGCACAGCTGTTTCATTAACGTTCTTTTCTTCCATAATTGCTCCTTACCGATAATCCCCGATCGGTGGTATACTCCCCGGGTTACACTTACACCAATCATATACTGCCTGTAAAAACAGGATATGATTCATTATTCAAAGCCATACGCCCAGATTACCCGTTCTTGCTGTCTGTAAATCATTCCATCGCTTCACATCATCCATTTGCGCATGCCAGCTCTGATTCATTTTAAAACACTTAACTTCTCAATTTTATCATAAATTGAAGAATATTGATAATAAATAATAAATAAAAAAACTCTGGATTTCACAATACAGTTCCTGTCAGGGTTTCCTGCAGAAAACCTATCATAAAACCACAGAGCATTTTTCAATAATCAGTTATTTAAAGAACATCCCATAATAGCCACTGAAGAAAATATAAAGGATAATAAATGGCAGACCATATGTCATATATGCCTTTGACCCCCCAGGGAATGTCATTCCTGAACCGGTGTTAACTTCCTTATAGAAATTATCCCATCCCCATCCCAGTTTTGTAGTACAGAATGTAAGATATACCAGACTCCCCAGGGGAAGAACATTATCACTGATAATAAAATCTTCCAAATCCAGAATTCCGGAATTGCCTCCCAATGGATGAATCCAGCTCCATACGTTAAATCCAAGGACGCAGGGAAGTGACAGCAGGATGATGGTCGGAATCAGAATGACGATAACCTTCCCACGTCTTGCCCCGAACAATTCACTGAAACAGGTGGTCAGATTTTCAAAAATAGCGATTACTGTGGAGAACGATGCGAAAATCATGAAAATAAAGAACAGCGCTCCCCAGAACTGACCCAGCGGCATATGGGCAAACACGTTGGGCAGTGAAATGAACAGCAGATTCGGTCCGCTTCCCGGATCCACGCCATAGCTGAAGCAGGCTGGGAATATAATCAGACCAGACATAAAGGCCACGAAGGTATCCAGAGCTATGATCCAGAGTGCTTCTCCCAGCAGACTCTTCTGCTTTCCTATGTAACTGCCAAAAACAGCAAGTGACCCCTGTCCAATGGACAGCGTGAAGAATGCCTGCCCCATAGCGGCAAAAATCGCTTCCGAAACACCATGAGCCTTAAACCGATTCCAGTCAGGCAGCAGATAATATTCCAGACCTTTAGAGGCATTGGGCAGCAACAGAGAGTTTACCGCCAGGACAACCATAAGGATGATCAGCAGAACCATCATTACCTTGGTGATGCGTTCTACCCCTTTCTGTATCCCCATAAGGCATACACAGAAGCAGGCAACCACCGTAAACACCATACATCCGATCATTGTCACCGGATCGGCCAGGAGTGTGGTAAATACATCCCCTATGGAAGAAGCATTTAACCCATTAAATGTCCCCTTGATCATCTGCAGGAAATAGTACACCATCCATCCGGAAATAGTGGTGTAGAACATCATAAGCAGTGTATTTCCCGCAATGGCTACATACTTATATACATGCCACTTCGTCCCCTTTGGTTCCAGTACATTGAAAGAACCGGCTACACTCATACGGCTCCCACGTCCTACCGCGAATTCGCAGAGGACGATAGGCAGTCCCAGAATGATAAGGAACAACAGATAAAACAAAACAAACGTAGCGCCCCCGTATTTACCTGCTACATACGGAAAACGCCAGACATTTCCCAGTCCTATGGCACATCCGGCAGATACCAGGATGAACCCTAGACGAGAAGAAAAACCATGCTGCATACTAACCCTCCTATGCTACTTTCTCCTACTGTTAGATGCTTCCAGCCCATGTGAAATTGTACTGTATGGCAGTACAGGCCAGGTGCCCATCTGCCGTACAACTGAAAATCATCTGGGTAAAGTATAACATATTCAATCAGTACATTCCATTTTATGCAAATCCGGCATGAACCCCTCCCGGATTCCCCAATCGGTTATCAGCCCGCCAGCATACCATAATAACCCGCAGCAAAAATATAGAGAATCAGCAGAGGCAGCCAGTATGTCATATATTTCTTCACCCAAGCTGGAAACCGGATACCTGCCCCGGTATTGACTTCCTGGTAGAAATTATCCCATCCCCAGCCGGAATTTCTTGTACAGAAAGCGACATAGATGATAGACCCAGCCGGAAGCAGATTGGAACTTACCAGAAAGTCCTCCAGATCCAGTATTCCTGTACCAGGCCCCAGAGGATGAATACCACTCAGCACATTAAAACTGAGAACACAGGGCATGGACAGCAGAATCATCAGCGGCGCAAGCCAGCGTATAGACTTTTTCCGTTTCACATTAAGCAGTTCGCAGAAACAGCTGGTAATATTCTCAAACACAGCGATTACACTGGAAAATGCGGCAAAAATCATGAACAGAAAGAACAGTGTACCCCATATCTGCCCCGACGGCATATGAATAAATACATTCGGTAGAGAAAGGAAAAGAAGATTCGGTCCGCTACCCGGATCAATGCCATAGCTAAAGCAGGCCGGGAAAATGATACATCCTGACATAAGGGCCACAAAAGTATCCAGCAGGATAATCCAGAGAGACTCCCCGAGAAGGCTCTTTTCCTTGCCTATATAGCTTCCGAAAATAGTCAGGGACCCTATCCCCAGAGATAAGGTAAAAAACGCCTGTCCCATAGCCGCAAAAATAACTTCCTGCGGACCATATGCGATAAAACGCTGCCAGTCCGGTTTAAGATAATAGGTCATCCCTTCCCCGACCCCAGGCAGGGACAGGGAATTAACCACCAGGACCAGCATGAGCGCCAGCAGGCAGATCATCATCGTCTTGCTGATTCGTTCCACCCCTTTCTGGACCCCCATATAGCACACGCCGAAGCAGGAGACTACTACAAAAATCATATATCCTGCCATAGTCAGCGGGCTCGCCAGAAGCTGGTTGAACACGTCATTCACACCCTGCACCGAAAGGCCGTTAAACGTACCTGACGCCATGTGAAGAAAATAGTAAGCCAGCCATCCGGAAATGGTGGTATAAAACATCATCAGCAGCATATTTCCTGCAATGGCCCCATACTTATAGAGATGCCACCGAGTTCCTTTCGGTTCCAGCACATCAAAAGAAGAGGCAATGCTCTTTCGGCTCCCACGTCCTACCGCCAGCTCACAGAGCATAATCGGCAGTCCCAGTATGGCCAGGAAAAGCAGATAAAAAAGAACAAACATCGCCCCGCCATACCGACCGGTAATATACGGAAATCTCCATACATTACCAAGACCTATGGCACAGCCTGCTGAAACAAGAATAAACCCAAGACGGGATGAAAACTGACTCTGCATCCTATTTATTATCCCCCATATACTGTCCGCCCATGAGAAGGCATCTATGTTAACCTCAATGATTTCTCCAGTATAACACAGTGTGCCGCCGGGACAAACCCGCATTAAAAACCAGCCTCTCTCCTTTTCCGCATAATAAAAGACCGTGAGTTTACATGCTCACGGTCTTTTCCCTGCCCTTTATTTGAAGAACATTCCGTAATATCCAGTAGCAAAAATATACAGAACAATCAGTGGAAGAAGCCATGTCATATAGAAACGGATCCACTTAGGGAACAGTATCCCTTTCCCTGTATTGGCTTCTGTGATGAAATTATTCCATCCCCATCCATAACGGCTGGTGCAAAATACCAGATATACCAGGCTGCCTAAGGGAAGAAGATTGTTGCTTACAAAGAAATCTTCCAGATCCAGAATCATCGATTCTCCTCCCAGAGGATGGATTCCGCTCCAGATATTGAAGCCAAATACGCAGGGCAGAGACAAAATGATGACTGTTGGAATGAGCCAGCGGATAACCTTCTTACGATCCGCGCCCAAAAGTTCGCTGAAGCAGGTAGTCAGATTTTCAAATACCGCAATAACGGTAGAGAAAGAAGAAAATACCATAAAGATGAAGAACAGGGCACCCCAGATCCGGCCGGCCGGCATATGGTTAAATACATTGGGCAGAGATACGAACAGCAGATTCGGACCGCTTCCCGGATCGACACCATAACTGAAGCATGCAGGGAAAATAATCAGCCCGGACATGAGGGCTACAAAGGTGTCCAGTATGATAACCCAGATAGCTTCCCCGGTAAGTCTCGTTTCCTTGTCTATGTAGCTTCCGAAAATAGCCAGCGCGCCTATCCCCAGTGACAGAGTAAAGAATGCCTGTCCCATAGCCGCGAAGATAACTTCCTGCGGGCCATTGGCAATAAAACGCTGCCAGTTGGGAAGCAGATAATAAGCCAGTCCCTTTTCTGCTCCAGGAAGAAGGACCGAATTAACTGCCAGTACAACCAGAAGCACCAGCAGGCAGATCATCATCACCTTGGTGATTCGTTCTACCCCTTTCTGGAATCCCAGATAGCAGATACCAAAGCAGATGAGTACGACGGCCATCATATATAACGCCATCGTCAGCGGGTCAGAAAGAAGGGTCCCAAACACATTGCCCACGCCTTCCGCATTAAGGCCATTAAAACCTCCGGCAATCATCTTGTATACATAGTAAAGCATCCAGCCGGAAATTGTCGTATAGAACATCATAAGCAGCATATTGCCTGCAATGGCCCCATACTTATACCAGTGCCACTTGGTTCCTTTTGGCTCCAGAGCATCGAAGGAACCGGCCACACTCATATGGCTCCCACGGCCCACCGCGAATTCACATACCATAATCGGTAACCCCAGAATCGCTAAGAACACCAGGTAAAATAACACAAACATGGCTCCGCCGTATTTTCCTGTAATGTACGGAAATCTCCATACATTGCCAAGCCCTATGGCACAGCCTGCAGAGACAAGTATAAAGCCTAATCGTGATGAAAACTGACCCCGCATATATAACCCTCCCATCCTTCCATTCTGACAAAAACAATACAAATAATTCAATGTAAATTGTGTACAGTATAGCATAAACCGTATAGCAAGTCATCCAGAAATCATGTAAAAAGCCCAAACCGAAATCTCCTGTAGTTTTCTGCTTTGATGCTATAATATGCTTCTTCCCTACACATATTTCTGAAGCACCTTCATCATCTCATATACAGTAACCAGAGGAAGTCCCACCACATTATCATATGAACCGGTAATGGATTCAACGAGAAGCGTTCCCTTTCCCTGAATTCCATAGCTCCCCGCCTTATCCATCGGTTCCCCTGTGGCAATATATTTTCCGATTTCATCATCTGAAAGTTTCCTGAACGTTACGCTGGTAGTTACCACCTGAAGCAGTTTCCTGCACCCCTTAAGGAGTGCCACCCCTGTCTTTACCTGATGCGTTTTCCCAGAAAGAAAATGAAGCATCTTCCAGGCTGCTTCCTCATCTTCCGGTTTTCCCAGGATTTTTCCATCCAGTGTAACCACGGTATCCGCTCCCAGGACCGGAATGCCGTTTCCAGTCTGTTTCAGCACATCCTCAGCCTTTCCCAGTGCATTTACTGCACAAATCAGATCCGCGCCGGAAAAAGGATTCAGTAGGAAAATCGAATCCCTTTTTCTTCTTTCCCCGGCCTCTGCCGCATCCGACACTTCCTGAAAATGACTCTTCTTAATCTCCGCGGTCCAGCCAATCTGGTGAATCAGTTCTCTGCGCCTGGGTGACGCAGATGCCAGTATAATCGCTGTCATAAGTATTCCTTTCTGATCCGGTACATATTTCCAATATCCATCAGGCTTTCACTGCCCGCCGGAAAGCCTGTTCCACCGCTTCCGCCACTGCCTGAAAACTCCCCTGTACCATTTCCGGTCTTCCGCCACCGCGACCATGCAGTTTTTCATTCAGAAGCTTTCCCACATCCCGCATATTAAGGTCCGCGCTTCCCATCACATAATTAACGCTTTCCTTATCCTTTGGCGAAATAATCATCGCGGTTTTCACTTTTCCTGTGGAAATCAGATAGTCACAGAATTTACGGATTTCCACCATGCTCATCCCCGGCTCATTGAAAAATATCACCGGTTCTCCCACAGGAATTGATGTGGCCCGCATGGCATAGTACCGTTCATTCATAGCCTGCATGCGGAATTTCATCGCGTTCATCTCATCCAGCACCCGCTGAAGGGCTTCTCCGGTTTCATAAGGCTTTGCGGAAAGTCTGCAGGAAAATTCTGTATTTAGAAGATGTTTCCTGTCATAGTCCTTCATCGCCCGTCCCCCAAACAGCATTTCCATGCGCACACCATCCTTGTGGCGGGAAACAGAAAGTATTTTCATCAGTCCGATTTCCCCGGTATGCGCCACATGGGTTCCACAGCAGGCACATAAATCGGCTCCCGGATATTCTACCAGACGCACTTTGCCTTTCAGCTCAATCTTACTGCGATAATCCATGGCCTTTAATTCCTCTTCCGATGGATACAGCTCCCGGCTTTCCGCATCGGTCCAGATATAGGCATTCACTTTATCTTCCAGCTCCATAGCCTCTTCCCAGGTTATCGGACCATTAAAATCCACAGTGACCACTTCATCGTTCATATGAAATCCCACATTGTCATAGCCAAACTGAGCATGAACCACCCCTGACAGAATATGTTCACCCGAATGCTGCTGCATATGATCAAAACGACGTTCCCAGTCCAATACTCCGTGAACAGTCATTCCCGGTTCCAGAGGAACATCAGTAATGTGCAGAATCTCTCCATTCCGTCTCTTTACATCCAGGACATTGACCTGCCCCAAGGTGCCCCGGTCAGCCGGCTGTCCACCGCCTTCCGGATAAAAAGCGGTATCGGAAAGGACGACTTCGTACCCCTTTTTCCCTTTCTGACAACTTATGACCTCCGCGTCAAACTCCCGGGCATATTCATCTCTGTAAAACAATTCATTCATTTCTTCCATAGGATTAGACCTCCGGCATGTATTTTTATATGTATCATGTTACCATATGCTGCCGCCGGTTATCGACTGTAAACCCCAGCAGGCAGTTTTTCCCCACCAAGGTCAGGAAGCATATCTATATAAAAAGAAACCTTCACAGGAAAAGTCCGCAATACTCATTTTCCCTGCAGATTTCATCAGAAGGTTTCCTTTCACTGCCCATTATTTACCTGTTCTGATTTCCTGAATCAGTTCTTCCGGCGAAGATACTATATGAGACGCGCCAGCCTGTACCAGACACTGTCTGCTCCGGTATCCCCAATCCACCGCAACAGGCCTTACTCCGGCCCGGATGGCCGTTAGCACATCTACATCCGAATCTCCTGAATAGATAACTTCCTCTCTTCTCAATCCCAGTTCTTCCACTATACAGCGCAGTCTGGTCGGATCCGGCTTTCTTGGAAAATCATCCCTCGCCCCGGCTTCCACGGAAAAGATTCCCGGGAAAAACCGTTCACACAGAGAAATCACCGCTTCTTCCGCCTTGTTAGACAATACCCCAAGTACATACCCCTGTTCCTTCAGCTGATGCAGCATGTCCACAATTCCCGGGTAGGGATGTGTCTCATTGTCAGCATGCTGTACATAGTGATCATAAAATACACGGCAGGCCTTTTCGTATACATCTTCCGGTGCTCCATCCGGAAGGGCATCCCGGATCAGCCGGGGAATACCATAACCTACAAAACCCCTTACTTCCTCCATAGTGTGCACAGGATATCCGGTCGCTTCCATAGCCGCATTCACCGAGTTCTTTAAATCCGGCAATGAATTCAGAAGTGTCCCATCCATATCAAAAATCACAGCTTTAATCATAAATTATCCTTTCCGCTGCCGGCCCTCCTGCAGCCTCGTCCCTGTCAGCCGGCTTCTGCTAATTAGTCATAATTTCTTCTTGCATCTCATTATATATGCTTCCTGCTATTTTTCAAAATGTATATAAATATGCATTTTAATCTATATATAATAAATTTTATATCCTTTTGTTTGTTTTTATTTATTTTTGTGATATAATTCTTTGTGGGAAGAGTTTTCCATTTTCAGATATCTCCCATGAAAAAACCATCCTAAATGGAGATAGGATGGTTTTTTTATTTTGTTTTTCTTGTTTTTCCTGTTTTTCCTGTTTTTCCTGTTTTTCCAAAGACATATTATAATAAGAGGAAAGCCAAGTGACATAAGGGAGGGCATATTCATGATTTGTAAACATTGTGGAGCTGAAATTCCGGAAGGAAGCCGTTTTTGTATTTACTGTGGAAAAAAGCTGGAAGATTCACTGTTCGTCGCCGATGATCAAACCCAGATCCGCCAGCCGGTCCCCACTCCATCTTCCCAGTGGGCAGATGAATCACCGGAAGCGCAGGAAGCACCATACACGGAAATCTCAGATGCTGACGATGAACTTATTACACTTCGGAAACATATGAAAATCGGCGCCATACTGATGGGAATCTATGTGTTCCTCACCGCCGGGTTCATCGTTTATCAGATGATGTGCAATAAATCTCTTGCATCAGAAGTAACTCTTCTCCGTCAGCAGAATATACAGCAGGCTGCTGATATTGCCACATTGAAAGAAGATACAAAAAACCTGAAGGATGATTTATCCGATGCACAGACACAGGCTCAGAATGCGCAGGACGAAGCCGCTGAAGCCCGCCAGAACCTTAAAAAGGCACAGCAGGCCGCCCAGAATGCCAATGATGTCCTTGACTATATCCTGAGCTGGTAACAGGCACAGACTTTTCCACCGCATTTCATTACTCTGCCTGACAGGCTGGGTCGGGCAATCTCCCAGTAACCGGCCACACCAGAAGAAGCGGCAGTGAACTGAGAATATACTTCCCGTTCACTGCCGCTTCTTTTAGTCTTTATTCCCTGCTCTGTTTCAATAAATGGATTTCCTCATCTGTCAGTTTCCTGTACTGTCCCTCCTGCAGGTTCGGATCCAGTTCCAGAGAACCCATCCGGATACGCTGCAAATAGATGACTTCCTTGCCTATGGCATGAAACATCTTCTTAATCTGATGATATTTTCCTTCCTGAATCACTACAGTAATTTCAGTGACCCCATCGGGCAAATCCTGTCCCGGCGCGTTACTCATCGCCAGATCCCGGAAGTCTGCTTCCGCAGGTATCTCCCGGTATGCCTGAATTTTCAGTTGGGCCGGAAGTGCCCGGAACCCCTCTTCTATAAACAATCCTCTGGCAAAGGCCTTCACATCATTTTCAGTTACTTTGCCGCTGACCCTGGCCAAGTATTCCTTATCCACATGATGTTTCGGTGACAGCAGCTGATGGTTCAGCTGCCCATCGTTGGTTATGAGCAGCAGACCCACCGTATCCTTATCCAGACGGCCCACCGGAGAAATATCCTTTCGATGTTCCCCAGCCATTAAATCCAGCACGGTTTCCTGCCGTGCATCTTCCGTCGCCGTGATAACTCCCCGCGGCTTGTTCATCATGTAATATTCATATTCATTGTATACAACGGGAATTCCGGCCAGGACAATATCTGATGTCTTTGTCACAGCGGTTCCCGGATCCTTCACCGTAACGCCGTCCACCGTAACCAGCCCTTTACGTATCAGCTGCTTCAGCTCTTTACGGGTTCCCTGATTCATATCCGCTAAAAATTTATCCAGTCTCATGTATTTCTCCTTAATATAGTACCCTGTACGTTCCCACCGGGTTTCCGGTTCCTTTCCCGGAGCAGCAGAACCTGTACATGCCACCGATAAAACCGTCACTATCTGATAATAAAAACATTTCCATCAAAATCAATGATTTGTTCTTCCTTCATCCGAGTAAGTTCCCTTGTCATAGCGCTGCGGTTAGCCCCTATAAACTCCGCCATTTCTGTACGGGATAACGGCAAATGAATATACCTTGATTTCTGATGCTGCGCAATCATGGAAATATATGACATAATCTTTTCCCGAAGTGTGGGTCTGGACATGATTTCTATCTTTTCCATAAGCTGAAAGTTTTTCTTTCCCATACACTCAAACAGATTGCTCAGCAGCCGGTGATGTTCCTCATGGCCGCAGCAGTCATGCACAATCTGCTCAAAACGGATAAAGACAACCTCTGTATCTGCGGCTGCCTCAAAAAAAGTATATGAACTCTTCTCCTACCGGACCGCAAAGGATTCTCCAAACAGATCCTCGCGGGACATATAGGCAATCAACGTCTTACGCCCCCATACATCATATTTCAGCATATGCACACTGCCCGACAGGATAACACCTATAGCTCCCGCGGTCTCACCAGCGGAAATAAGGGTTTCTCCCTTCTTATATTCTCTGCCATGCGCCCCTATCGCCTGTAGAAGAGGACAAATCCGATGCTCCGGTATTCCACGGAAAAGTGGAATACCCCGGTATTTATCCATATCCACCAGCATATATATCACCATCCACTGCTCAATTCAACTGGCTTATGTTCTTATACCATACCTGATTATTGTTGCCCATGCAACAATAAATAACTCCCTATCTCCATATAATGAAAATACAAATCAAACCTGCAGATTGAGGAGGTAAAATAATATGACCACAATATACGGAAAGGTGTTTTCCCTGGTGGAGGAAAATCCACCGATTTCAGGATGCACCACTTCAGAAACACTTATGAACGGATCCGATTTTTCCGTAGTTTCCCTGGCCTTGTGTGAAGGGACTGGAATCAGCGATACCATTTATGACATTCCCCGGCTCTGAATTTCCTTCCATGGCTCGCTGGAAATCAATGGAAAATCACTGCCTGCAGGAAGCCTGTATGCAGTACCGCTGAGTACACCAGTCAGCATCCGGGCAGGAGAAGACAGCGTGTATGAAGAAATTATCCTTCCCCAGGGAACTTTCATAAAAAATGTTATCCAGGATGGGGAAATAAAGTCCCTGAAAGACCTGATTCCTTCCGGAAAAGGTAAGATCATAAATCGTGACCTTGTCGACAGCGACACCATCATGATGGCCACCCTGTCCATGGACGCCGGCTGTGCGCTTCCTGCCCACGCGGCGCTGGGAGAAGCGCTGATTACCGTGCTGGACGGAGAAGGTGTCATGATGTACGAAGGAACCGACCATCCAATCCACGCCGGAGAATCCTTCCGCATGGCCAAAGGCGGCCGCCATGCCGTTAAGGCGGTAACCCCATTCAAGATGCTGCTGATTCTGGAAAAAGAAAAGAGATAAACAATAAAGAGGCCATGTATATCATGACCTCTTTATTGTTTATCCCTCTGAATAACACATCGGAATTTTCAATTCATGAATCACATCACTCTCAAACACATCTAAACGCCATGCACTCATTGCCTGCGTTTAACCATATTCGTGAATCACATCACTCTCAAACAAGATGTATGACATTTGCGCTGAACGGACTGTTTAACCATATTCGTGAATCACATCACTCTCAAACACACTAAGAATGGAGGCTGAAGATGAATTTGTTTAACCATATTCGTGAATCACATCACTCTCAAACAGGCAAGGCCGGTTAAAGTCGTGACGTATGGTTTAACCATATTCGTGAATCACATCACTCTCAAACGATATTAAGCATCAGTAAGACTGAGCTGATGTTTAACCATATTCGTGAATCACATCACTCTCAAACGGCATTTGAGGAAGAGTCGCCATAGAAAATGTTTAACCATATTCGTGAATCACATCACTCTCAAACCGGTGCCGTATCCGGTGTTGTATAAGCTCCGTTTAACCATATTCGTGAATCACATCACTCTCAAACCCCTTGCACAGGGCTAATGGCGGTCCAATTGTTTAACCATATTCGTGAATCACATCACTCTCAAACCCGTATATAGATGATTCCGGGCTCCATATGGTTTAACCATATTCGTGAATCACATCACTCTCAAACACCTCTTCTTTCAGCCTGCGGTTTTCTTGCGTTTAACCATATTCGTGAATCACATCACTCTCAAACTGGACGTTGAGAATAAATATGATGTAGATTGTTTAACCATATTCGTGAATCACATCACTCTCAAACTTTGCATAAGGCGTTATGGCAGTACGTTAAGTTTAACCATATTCGTGAATCACATCACTCTCAAACAGGATATCCCATCATGCCGTATCCGTTAAGGTTTAACCATATTCGTGAATCACATCACTCTCAAACCCCTTGCACAGGGCTAATGGCGGTCCAATTGTTTAACCATATTCGTGAATCACATCACTCTCAAACTAATGGACGATGATAAAAACCGTATTACTAGTTTAACCATATTCGTGAATCACATCACTCTCAAACATCCTCGGTCACCGAGTTAATCATGACTAAGTTTAACCATATTCGTGAATCACATCACTCTCAAACGTGACATTATCGATGATGATGTTTATACCGGTTTAACCATATTCGTGAATCACATCACTCTCAAACTATCATCTGGATCAGCTCTCCAGCCGTTTTGTTTAACCATATTCGTGAATCACATCACTCTCAAACGTAAGCGTCAAACTTGAAATAATCCCTATTAGTTTAACCATATTCGTGAATCACATCACTCTCAAACCCAGTAGGAAGACCGAAATAGTCTTCAAGAGTTTAACCATATTCGTGAATCACATCACTCTCAAACAGTCCAACAAGATAACCATCAGAATCAGAGGTTTAACCATATTCGTGAATCACATCACTCTCAAACAAGAACGAAGAGGCAAAAGCAAAGGCCATCGTTTAACCATATTCGTGAATCACATCACTCTCAAACTAGGCTATGTGCTTTCTCACATAATCCTTAGTTTAACCATATTCGTGAATCACATCACTCTCAAACTGTTGTATTAAATGCTAACGATTTTCTTTTGTTTAACCATATTCGTGAATCACATCACTCTCAAACTTTCCATACGTTTTCACTTCGTCTAGACCAGTTTAACCATATTCGTGAATCACATCACTCTCAAACCTCAATTTAGGATTGATTCTTAAATTAAGGTTCTCTGCAAGTGGATACACCCCACCGGGTGTCGTGATTCCATTAGAATATCTGACAAAGATCTTTGTCAATAATAAACCAGCTTTCTCCTTTTATCTTATCATATTCCCTCCCTTCCATTAGCATTACTGGTATTTTCTCATCCAGTATAGTTCGATAAAACTCTTCTAACTGTGCATCATCCAGATATGCTCGGAACTGATTGAATATAAAAAGAGCAGGCCCTATCAATTCTGTACAGATTTTCATATATTCGACCATTCGTTCTACCAGACTGAGCCCCTCTTCATCAACTTGCAGGTTAACCGCCTTAAAAAACAATTTAATATCCGGATCCCAGTCATAACAAACCGGAACAGAAATCTCCTGCTGCAACTCTTCGACGTACTGTAATACCGTTGCAATAATCTGATTTGTTTTCTTGTAATAAGCTTCCGATAAACCTGCGTTCTGAAAGCATTCATACAACTTTTTTAGTATCTGTCGATTTTCAAAATCAATATCCCATGGTGAATTTATAAACACAGCATTTTTCTTTATTTCCAGTTCTTTTTCATCCTCATAAAGTACAAATCGACCTTCTCCGGATATTGTCTGCTGATATAGTTCATTTGTCATTTCATAAAAATATTCTGCATTCTCAATAGCCATAACAGGGATATGTTCATCATCAAAAATAACCGGTGTTTCCCATTCCGGATGTACAAGTTTCACAATATCACCAACCGTTCGTCTGACTCTACAATCTCCTCCTGCTTCTCTCCCGCCACCAATTCAATCTGTGCATACTGCTTTTCTGTAATCATCATCATCTGAATAAGTCCTTTACCCGTTCCTTCGCGTCTTACTTTATTCATTACCGCTTTAGCTACAGAAACATTAGGAACGATCTTACTGTAAACAGATTCCTGCATCATCACAAATCCATTCCGAATCAGAAATTTCCGGAAATGGATATATGCTTTTCTTTCTGCTGAAGAAGAAACAGGCATGTCAAATAACACCAAAACACGCATAAATCTACTTCCCATGAATCACTTCATACCTTTTAATTAACTCCGGTTTTCCTTCATTAACTGCATGTATCACACTTCTGCAGTAAATTCCAATTGCCTGCATTACTGTCCTTTCTTTCTGTGCAATATACACCTTGTCATTAAGGATATTAATTAATCGTTCTTTTTCCTCTTTTCCTACCATTTTGGGTTTAAGTTCCATCACTACCTCATCCACGAGTGGGCGAAAGGGCTCCATTAAATCACATCCCAGATTAAAGGGATTATAAGTATTATCATGGAATATTCCCAGTTTTGTACTGTATCCTGTACTTACGATTTCCCTATTGCATGCAGAAAGTAATATGGCATATCCATAATTCATCGCTCCATTCACTGCACCTTCATTGTTTCTAGAAAAAGTATTTCCCCAGAGCGCACCAAAGTATACTTTTGCCGCAAATCCTTCTCTGTTCGTATCATCTCCCGGTTCCACCTGCGTTTCATAAGTTTTCAGCAGTTCCGATTCCCGTTGTTTCCCATGGTTACCCAAAACATCGGCCTGCTTGTGTATCTTATCCATAACAATAGACTGCCAGACACTTCTTTTATCAGCCAAATTCCAATGAATTTGTGTCCTGAGACAACAGCTGGCATCTACGGTTCCAGCATAACTCAGCAGTTCTCCTTCTGGATTACGTTTTTCATCACAGAAAATAACCTTTATTTTACGTTTCATACATTCATGCAGCCAGGCGGCTGTCAGGGAAACGGCCGTGGAATCAACCATCACTGTTTCAATTTCATCCATAAATACTTTATGCGTCTCCATTCCCCTGATAACCATATAGCCAAGGCTATAACTTATTTTGGCCCGTTTAGTAACTACTATAATCCTCCATCCCATCATTCCTCCTTATAGGGTGCCAGACGGACCTTTTTCTCAAAAAAGCCTGTTACTGACTGATTAATAAGGTAAATCTCATCTGAATCTGACAGATTCTTTGATTGAGTCAACACCCCTGCCTGTTGAGCTCCATCAATCGAGCTCAAATTCGATGCAACCGAATTACACTGAAATAAGTGCAGTATTTCTCCTAAAACTTTACATTTCTTTTCTTCGGTGAGCTCTTTATACTTGGGTTCACCTCTTTCCAGCACCTCGCTCATTTTAGATAAACGTCCATTATACACTGTATTCTTTGCTTTATTTCGGAATGCATCATATAACGTTTTAAGATCTTCTGATTTTATCTTATAATACGTAAGTTTTTCATTAGGATTTTCCTTATTCCGTTTTATAAATTTTAAGACTCTTTTCAGTATCTGAGTTTCTTTTTCTGAAAGGATCAGCTGTTCCGCATTTTTTACGGCATATCTTTTATTAGTCTTTCCTGTAATGTTTACTCTGAACCCATTAACTGACAATAATGCCTGAAGTGGTATTTTATCTATTTTTACTTTAGGTGCATGCAGTCCCTTTCCTTCCTTAGCCCAAAGTGTTGTGCAATAAGCTTCCTTGTCCTGTACAGTCTGCAACTTGCCTGTCAGATAAAGCGGAACAGATTCCAGAATATATTTTGGTTCATTCTCCCTATCCAGGCCTTCAACGTACATCATGTAAGCTATTGTTGCCTTGTTATATCCTCCATATTTCTTTATATCTGAACACTCTGTCTTCCCCTGTTTAACGGGTACCTGTCCTTTTCCTGCCTTCATCAGATTAATATCAAACAATTTTCCGTGGCCCATATACGTCATCTGAGTGAACAGTATATTGTTCCTCTTCATCCATTTCCTTACTATGCCTATCGTGCCTTCTTTCCCTGGAATAATGTTTCCATCTGAATCTCTTTGTGGTGGAATCCATGCTACTATGCCATTACGTTCAATGCGATGTTCGCACATACTTGCCATATTCAGCGTATATTGTTCATTGCCCTCTTTTATAAACCAGCCTGGGTTGGATGTAAATTTGGTATTATACATGTTTCCCACAATAATATTGATATATGCATCTTTGGCATGATGATAATCATTCAGTTCTCTGACTTTTACAAAGTCCCAGCAATGACGAAATTCGGCTGCAGCTTTTGCCTTACAATAAACAATCTGCGTCCCCGGAAGTGCATGCTTTAATATCTCGGCCACTGCCTTTGTACTCTGTCTTGTTTCTACCAACTGTCTCCCTACAAAATCAGCTAATTCCTCCACTGTCAAAGGTGTTGCCCGCACCAGGCGATCATATTTTTTTCTACTGATTAGCCCTTTGTCCAACAGGACTTTCCAGAATCCCTTTTGACTTTTCCTTATTTCTGAAGAAATCGGATAGTTATCCCCTTTCTCTGCGTTTTTCCACCTTTCTACTAATACTCTGTTATCCAAACTATCATCTGCCGTTTTTGATCTGGGATAAATATGATCGATATCATATTCATTTTTATCCCACAATGACTGAATATCAATCGGTTTTCCGGTATACATAGACTTTCCCATCTGCGTGTAATACAAATACAATCTGTCACTTCGTAAGTCAGCATCTGTCCGTTTATTGATGTCGTCAGCCCAGTTTCTTGTATCTTCTTTGCACTTCTCATATAAAGCTACTAACCGCTCTTTTCTGGATTTTTTGCGGCCCTCTTTTGCTACTGTTCCTCTCGCCATTTCAATAAACACCTTTTCAGGAGCAGTTCCCATAATATGCTGAATTTCCTTAATGATTTTCAGTGCCTGCCAGATAGGACGCTTTACTGCTGGAGATATATTTAGTTTATTTATAGTCGAATAGGTTAATTTTTCTTCCCCATAATTTTTTTCATTGGCTGTTTCAACGGCTGCTCTGTATCCATAGGAATTTCCCATGATTTCCATAAGGTTATAACTGGTTTTCATTAATGCCGTAATGATATTCATTATTTCCCCCGTTGATACATCTACCAACGGTTTTTTCTCAGGAATAATTTCAGTAAGGAACTCACGGGAAAGTCGTCCCCATCCTCTGTATTTAAGTCTCACTAAATCTTTTAGCTGTTCCTTTGTTACCTCCGGCACAATCTTTTTCAACACCTTTTTCAGCATGGTCTTATCCATACTGAAAAGAGTAATCGCCTTGATGATTCTTTCCTCAGTTTCTCTATCCAGAGAATTTTGAAATATCCGATTCATATCTATCCAAGGGGCCAGGGATTCTTTAAAATCTCCATCAATTCCATGAATTACGGATGCCTCTTCTGCATCTATTCCCTCACGTATTAAAAACTGAGAAAATTTTTTAAGAGTTACTTTTTTATGCTTCAAAAACAATTCATTCCAGATTTTTTCTTTGAGTTCCAGAGTCAATTTCTGGTCAGCATATCCAACACGTACATTATTAAGTGTATTAAGCAACATGTATTCTGTATAAAGCAGTGAATTCTTCGGTAGCACGTCTTTACCAATCAGATAAGTGCATTTATTGGTCATTCGTCCAATAAACATTCTGGCACTTGCTTCTTCATCAATATGATCTTTGAAATTCCACGGAGTAATCGAACCATCCTTCAAATGTGCAGCCCATGCATATGGAGAATGTCCATTTAAGGGGCCTACATAAAAAGGCACTCTAAACGTAAGAAGCATATGAATCTTTTCCGCCACCGTTCCATATCCATCTTTCTGCTTTAAAAATGGCAAATATGACTCTGCCTTATTTAAAATACATTTCAATTCATATTCATTAAGCTGGTAAGGAATGATTCCATTGACTTTAGTTACTGCTTTAGGCAAGAATTCATTTCGTTCCAGCTCCTTCAATACATATTCTTTATCCTCAGAATCAGGTGATTTCTTAACTGATTTTTTTAATTCTTTGAAAAGATCAGCCGAATCAGTCTTTTTTTCTATAACTACCTTTTCATTTTTCACCTTACACATCCCTATATAGGCGCTATAGCTGGATTTTCCTGTACCTTTAAACATGGCATTATATTCTTCCGGATTCTTCTTAAGTAACCGTTTTAAAATTTTCAAATCCTTTTTGTGCTTTTCATATCTGGCAATTCTAGCTTCCGAAATTGTGCTTGCATCTCCCATCAGTTCATTCAGTAATGACCAGTCATATAATTCTTTGGTTGCCTGTATAAGATTCCACTGATCATCCGCTAATCCGTCTTGCAATGCACTTTCAAGTTCATCATATCCGTCAGAAAAACTAAAACTATTCACTTCCGAATCTGTTAATTGTTCTTCCGCAAACAGAACAGAAAGTTTTCCCTTTCCCCCTGTCAAAAATTTCATCAGTTCCTTAAGCTGCTTATTTCCCTTGATTTCAAAACAGTTCTCTAAATATCTTCTTTTTTCGCTACTCGAAAGATCTTTGTTAGCAAGAATTTGCTGTACTTCCTTACTCTGCCCAGGAGTTAAAACAAAATCTAAGCCATCCTGCACTGCTTCCTCAAAACGGTAATAATATGGCTCAAATTCCCCTTTAAGATTTCCATTTATACGCAATGAATCCCGTAGAAAATGGCCACGATGTTTTATAATATGGTGAATCGCCAGATAAACTAAACGTACATCAAAAGGTTTATTTTCCGTCATGAGTGCATAGCGTAAATGATATATAGTCGGATACTTTTTATGGTAGGTTTTATCCGTAAAATCTTCATCATTAAATAATGAGTTTGTCTGTTTAACTTTTTTATCCTCTTCCCAGAGATTGCTTTCATTCAGGCGCGCAAAAAATCCAGGATCCACTTTACTTATTTCCGGTGCAAACAGTTCCTGTAATAAATCAATACGATGTGCACGTCTCTGCGTTCTGCGCCTGGCTGCTCTATGCAATCTACGATCTTTTGCTGTGCTTGCCTCATCAAACAGCCGGACTCCCCAAAGCGCTTTCCCTGCCTTCTTAATAATGTTGTATTCAGGATCTGTTACTGCCCATCCTACAGAACTGGTTCCCATATCTAATCCAATAAAGTATTCTCTTCTCGTTTCTGCAGCCATTTGACTTCCACCCTTTATTTAATATAAAATATACATAACAGATGTTTAACCATCATCTGAATCACATCACAAGTTCAAATAAAAATTTATTCAAACCGTCATTTCGATGACCTCCATGTGTATGGAACTAAGTAACAATTCTTCGGAATTGTTACTTTTTTATTGCAGCATTTGTTTATTATTATAAACTATATATAATAATTTTTGTAATTTATTTTCTATCTCTATGATACAACCTAACATGAGTAAAAAAACTCACATTATGCTCATGCTAAAAAAAACAGCCACGTAGTGGATTATCTACTGCTGATAATCCACTGTGTGGCTGTTTAATTCATTCGATTCTTAAAAATCTTCCCCTGCTCAGGCATCGCTTCTTGCGAAGGAGTTCTTCATACCATTGCTGGCGGTATAAAGAACATTGCCCAGGGTCCGGGTGGTTTCTTCTCTGGCAATGGAGGCCATTTCCTCATTAGCCGCTTCCAGGAATGCGTGAACATCTGTTGGATGTTCTGCCGCAAATTTTCTGTCAGTTCGAATAATGAATTCATGACCTTTACTATGCATAGTATTCTGATATCTTTCAATATGAATAGCACTGGTATTAAAATGCGCATCGGCCAGTGCTCCGATCAGACGGTTAGCCCAATAGAAATTATCGGTGGTGACCTTTTCTGTGGTATTGGCCAGATAGTCCGGAGTTCTGGTTACATTGGCATAAAATGGCACGAAGGCATTAAACACATTAGAGCCTTCGGCAATCCATTCTACCGCCATGATTTCTTCCGGCATATATGGACGGAGCTGTGTCAGTGCCACGAAATTGGTTCGATTGATACCGATGGCGCGATATTTATTTCTTTCGCTGTTTTCCCCATGTTTGCCATATGGATCATAAGAGGTTCCCTGATAATGGGCAGAAAGTACATATTTTACATCTTCCACGGTAATCAGTTTCTCCGGCACCATGCTCCATGGCAGGGTATCTGATTCCGGAGCAAAGCCGGTTTCTTTTTCTTTTCTGCAGAGCTGTGGATTCAGCGTGCGCAGCATAAACCAGGCGCGGCAGGTGTTATAAGTATGATCCGAATCATCATGGCTGCCAAAAGCGGCCCGGGTATCAAAATGTTGTTCATCGGCCAGGGAATACCCTTCCTCATGCGGTGTCAGATTCAGATGATTTTCCGTAACAAATTCCACCAGATCAGCTGAACACATATGCTCGTTCTGCTCTCCCAGTGCATCAGTGAAATCGAAGGAATCAATGCCCAGCTGATTAGGAACTACTACATAGCTGTTATCCGGTACCTTTTTGGCCATCCAGTGATGTCCTCCAATGGACTCAAACCACCAGATTTCATCTTTATCCTGGAATCCGATGCCGTTCATTTCATAGGTGCCGAACTGTTCATGCAGCTTACCAAGGCGGATTACCCCTTCCCGTGCGGAATGAATGTACGGCAACACAATGGTCAGATAATCTTCTTCACCGATTCCTCCTTTTACCAGCGGGTCAGCACCCAGCACTCTCGGATTAGAGGTTATCGTTTCTGTTTCTGACATAGCCACATTGACTTCATTGATACCGGCTTCGCCCCACACCCCCTGGGTGGACGGAGCATCCGGCATGGACGTATACCGCATAGGGTTGTCCGGAAGTTCTATTTCCACTTTGGAAATTTTAGACACATAATGTCTCGGCTGATCTTTCGGATTAATTACCGTAAATTTTTTAGAAGTAAATACCCCCGACGGAGAGTCCTCATTGCGGGCCATCATAGTGGATCCGTCATAGGAAGCATTTTTACCTACAAGAATGGTTGTACATGGCATAACTGTTCCTCCTTCATACGTTTATATTCTATTTCTTATTTTAACACACCGGAGTCTAAAAAAATCATGGTCCGTATTGGAACAAATGTTCTTTGCGTGGTAGAATGTTTTCATACAGAACTTTTGTTTGTAGCGAAAGGTGGGATCAGGATTGCCCTTATATACCTATGTCTGTATTGATTTAAAGAGTTTTTATGCCTCCGTGGAATGTGTGGACAGAGGACTGGATCCCTTTTCCACCAATCTGGTAGTAGCTGATCCGTCACGAGGAAAAGGCGCGCTCTGTCTTGCCATTTCCCCTGCCATGAAAGCGCTGGGGGTACGCAACCGCTGCCGCCTGTTTGAAATTCCCGCCCATATGCGCTACATCACCGCCATACCCAGAATGCAGCATTATATCGATCTATCCGTTGAGATTTATGGCATATATCTGCAGATGATTGCCCCGGAAGATATCTACGTGTATTCCATCGATGAATGTTTTATCAACATAGCTCCCTATCTCCATCTGTACAAGAAGACCCCCAGGGAAATGGCCGTCTTCCTCATGGATACTGTCTGCAGAAAAACGGGAATCTGTGCTACCGCAGGAATAGGCACTAATCTATTTCTGGCTAAAGTGGCCATGGATATTATTGCGAAGCATGTGGACAGCCATATTGGTCTGCTTACAGAGAAAAGTTTCCAGAAAACCCTGTGGCATCACCGCCCTATCACCGATATATGGAATATTGGTAAAAGAATTGCCCGTCGTCTGGAAAAATATGGTGTTTTTGATCTGTACGGTGTCACCCTCCTCCCCAAACCCCTGCTCTATAAGGAATTTGGATGTAATGCCCAGTTCCTAATAGACCATGCCTGGGGCCGAGAATCCTGCACGCTGGCCGATATTCATTCCTATCAGCCGGAATCCCACACCCTGTCCAACAGTCAGATCTTATTTTCAGACTATACCGCGGAAGATGCCGGCCTGCTTATCCATGAAATGATCCGTGTACTTATCGATGAGCTGCTGGAAAAAGAACTGGCCACCCAGGCTATATCCCTTCACATAGGTTACAGCCACGACGAAGCTCTCTCTTCCGGAGGCACCAGAAGACTTGCCTCCTATACCGATGTTCCCAGCATCATCACCAGCGCCTTTACTCAGCTTTACCATGATAAGGTCCGGCGTCTGTTCCCCATACGCCGGCTAAGCCTTTCTCTGGATCAGGTCATACCCGCCGCCAGTGTGCCTGTCCAGTTAAGTTTATTTGAAAACACAGAGCAGGAGAATAAGGAACGGATAAGGGAAAAGGCTATAATTTCCATAAAAAGACGCTTTGGAAAAAATGCCATCCTGCGCGGTACAGACTTACTCCCCCAGTCCACCGCAAGAAAACGAAATACTCTGATAGGCGGTCATAATGCGGGGCTGTGCACGCCATAGCATAAGAAAGTGAGGTGAATCCTTTGAAAAATAATCGAGCCAGACAATTTCTTCCTTTCAACGGACTGCGAGGTTTTACAGAACAGTTGAAAAAGCAGGAAGAACATTTCGAAGAAGAACTGCCCCTTACCGATGATGAAGCAGAATTTTTAAACCATATAGTCCCCCGGCTTACCCGAGGCAGCCTTATCCACATCCGTTACTATCATCTGAATCAATACAAAACCCTTCAGGGTTACCTGCAGGGCATAGATACTGTTCACCAGATTCTCCATCTGTGCGGTCAGTCTATTTCTTTTTCACACATAAAAAGTATCCAGCTTTGTTCAAACAAAGAAAACTGTCAATAGTAAATACAGTAAATCTGTATCTGTGACTCACTTCCCCGGTGCTGTGGAAACAGAAAATTTATATTCCGGTTTTCCCTGAAAATCATCAGATGATTATTACTTCCCATATGTCCTTATTTCCTGGCCTCTGATGATATGGATTCCTTCGGGCTGTTCTTCCCCAGCGCACTCCATCGCCGCTGCCACCACCTCTGTCTTCATGGGATTCCAGTTTCTGAACCCCCAAACCGGTTGCACCGCTGAAGCAATACCACAAGTAGCGGTTCCGTTATTCTCTTTGTCTTTTTTCTTATAAGAGCCGGTGGCTGCATAATGACCAAAGAAGGAAATTCCAGCTGCCGCATAGCCTTCTCCAGTTTCCCTTTCATGGACATATAAAAGTAACTGCTTTTTGCATCTGCCCCCAATGACGATACCAGAACCAGCTCCCGCACTCCGTTTCGTCTGGCTGCTCTGGCAAATTCATACTGATAATCATAATCCACACGCCATTGCGCATCCTTGCTGCCCGCTTGCTTTCTGGATGTTCCCAGCGCGGAAAACAGGACATCTCCTTTTACCAAATCTTCCCATGTCTTCGGTTTTTCGAAATCTATGATATGTTCCTTAATCCGGCTATCCCTTAGCCCACAGGACCGCCTCACAAAGATATGTATTTCTTCCCAGCAGTCATGCTACAGTAACTCGCTGACCAAATCACGTCCCACCGCACCTGTGGCCCCTATCACTAATGCTTTCATATATACCTCATAATTTTCACAAACTTTTCCTGTATTATTGTTGTATTATTGTATGGGCACCGAGGCATCCATGTCAAACTGGTATCCAAGTACTTCAGATAACCGCCCTTGGATGATGATATATCCCCCAATTTCAGAATATATTACTTCGGCTTTTCTCAGATATTTCCATCAGCGAATTGCTGTCTTTTCTTCGTCCAGTTTCTTTAAAAACTGACTTACACAGGCGAGTCCATTTTTTAAATGTTCACTTTCAAATGCATATCCCAGACGTAAGGAATATTCAATGTCGAAGCAACTCCCTGGAACAAGAAGTGTTTTGTACTCATTCATCAGTCTGTCACAAAATTCACGACTGCCAATATCAAAATCATAATACAAAAGAGTTGTTGTACCTGCCTGCGGTTTATACCATGAAATATGTGGCTCTGCCTCTACCCATTGCTCCAGTATTTTTAAATTTTTGCGGATAATTGCCTTGTTTCTTTCGAAAATAATATCCTTATGCTGCAATGCATATGTCCCTATCATTTCATCAATAACACCACAGCTTATTGTAAAATAATCCCTATGTGATAAAAACTGCTTCATCAGCTTCTGGTCATGTGTTGCTACCCAGCCCAGTCGAATACCTGCCAGTGAAAATACTTTCGAAAAACTGCTTGTGGAAATTCCTTTCTCATATAAATCAACAATAGAATAATTATATCCATCTTGTTGTGTCAGATTGCGGTACACTTCGTCACAAAGAATGTATGCTCCGGCCACCTTTGCAATATTTACTATATTTTTCAGCCCATTTTTGTCCATAAGTGAGCCGGATGGATTATTAGGGTTATTTACCACGATTAATTTTGTTTTTTCGTTAACGAGTGATTTTAACTCTTCTACGTCAGGAAGATATTTGTTTTCCGGTTTTAAATGGAGAAATTTTGTAACCGCGCCTAATGCTTCCGGGATCGACTGCATCTGCTGATAAGTGGGCGTCACCACAATAATTTCATCTCCTGGTTCTACTATAGTATTTATTACCAGACTATTTGAACCAATCGCACCATGATTTGTAACAATTTCTGCTGGGGAAATGTCTTTATACAAAGATGAAATTTCTTTTTTCAAAGTGGCTGCCCCTTCAATAGCCCCGTAAGTAAGCCGCGTATTTAATAGTTTATTACAAAAAGATTCTACATCCCCTCCCGTTGTATCTATTAATGTTTTTATGCTAAATGGAGATACACAGGTTTCTCCCAGATTATATACTGCCTTTGTTTCATATGCATTCATCCACTGTTCCACACCAAAATCTTTAATCTTCATTTTTCTATCCTTTCTAAAATCTACAACTCTAAAATCTACTATTAAAGTTTTACCAAAATTCCAGATTCTGTATTATTCGAACGTTCAATAACAAGGGCTGCCGTTTCCAAATCCTGGAGTGCAAGTCCTGTGCTATCAAAAATCGTAATATCCTGATTGCCTGTCCGTCCTTCAGCTTTCCCGATAAGGATATCCCCGATTTCTGCAATACATTCTTTCCTGAGAATATTCTTCTGCACGGCAACTTGTGTTTCTCCTGATACAGCCGATTGTTCTCTGTCATCCGCAACAGCTACGGCTGTTTTATAGAGATTTTCATCCAATTCCTGCTTCCCTGGCATATCTGCTCCCATTGCATTAATATGTGTTCCCGGTTTAACCCAGTCTGCCTGTATTAATGCTACTTCTGAAGGCGTTACCGTAACAATAATGTCTGCCTGAAATACCGCATCCTGAATATCTGATTTTGCAATAAACTTCACACCATCTATTAATTGCTGCATATGACCAGCCATTTCGGGGTATGTTTTTCTTATCGTGCTGACAAAGAGCATTTTCAATTTTTCTTTTATCTCATTTACAAATATCGCAGCATGTTCAGGATGCCTTGGATTTACAACAATAATGTTTTTTAAGCATGGCATAACACAGATCTGGCCCATTATCTGATAAGAAGCTTCATTCCCTGTTCCTATGATTAAGAGCATCTGTGAATCCTGGTTAGCTAAAAACTTACTTCCCACCGCGCCAGCTGCTCCTGTACGATATCCAGTCAATGCCGATGCATTCAAGATTCCTTTTACTTCCCCGGTTTCGCTATCCATTATTGTCAAAACCGCATGCACTGCAGGTAACTTCCTTGTAACATTATTTCCTGACCACTGAAGAATCTTGCAGCCAAAAAACTTTTTATTTTTCATCCCCCCTGAACGGATGTCCATATCTGCAGCCTGTCCAAGTTTTCTGTAAATCATTGGCAGACTTCTGCCTGGTTCTCCGCCTTGGCTTTATAGGCAGATTCTACGCTCCGTATTACTGCCGGCAGATTCAGCAATGACTGAATGCTCTTTTCATCAAAGACTTTAAAAGATGACATAACATACCTCCTTAACAAAAAAGGCATTTACAATAAGCCTTAAGCGAGTAATCGCTATACCTACGGCTTATTGTAAATGCCTCTGTCTTTTCTGACCGGTGTTCAGAAAAGATTGATTTAATTCAATTGTCAGAATAATAATACACTGATTTTATTAAACAGTCGAACGCCAGTTTGACTGCATAGACTGTCATTAAGAATGGCTTCCATTTTATATATCGCATCAGAATAGTCAGCCTATTCAGGTTCTGTATTCAGAGAGCTATGTTTTACTCCATATGTTTCATATATCACAAGTCCCAACAGTATCCATGCGGCAAACAGGATATGTGTCAAAGTAGAAAGTTCATAAATCAGATAAAAACATACTGCGATTCCCAAAGGAGCCACAATATACAAAGCCGGGCAGCGGAATTTACGAGGTACTTCCGGATGTTTACGGCGCATAACAATCAGATTAATAAAGTTAACAAGAAATACAGCAAGTGTTCCTGTGTTAGATAGTTCAACAATATGCATAAGAGGAACAAATCCTGCAACACCCGCTATCATAAGAGCCCCGGCCGCAGTAACCAGGTATGGGGTATGATATTTCGGATGAATCTTTCCCATTTTCTTTGGAAGCATTCCATCACGTGATATAGCAAAAAACACGCGGGACTGCCCAAAAAGATAAACAATGAGTGTCGTAATAATACCTGCAATAGCTCCTACCGCAATCAGATTAGCAACCTTTTCCCATCCCAACAGGCGAAGCACATAGGCAACTGGTTCCGGCGTATCCAGTTGTGTATAATTGACAGCTGCTGTCAGTGATAAGGCCATCGCAATGTAAAGACACATGCAAATCATAACAGAAAGAATTATTCCTATCGGGAGACTGTGTTCCGGATCCTTACATTCTTCTGCAGATGATGCCACTGCATCAAATCCCATATAAGAGAAGAATACTATAGCTGCCCCACTCAAAATCCCTTTAACACCAAAAGGGGCAAATGGGTCCAGATTAGCAGTCTGTGCATGCGGAGCTGCAATACATACAAATGTAATAATGGCTGAAAGTGTAACTAATACCAAAGCAAAATTTAATTTAGCACTCTGCTCAGTTCCTCGAATCAGGACTGCCGCAACAACCAGTACAATTAAAACAGCCGGAAGATTAATCAGTCCACCTTCAGCAGGAGTCTTAAGCAGAATATCCGGAATGATCCATCCATATGATTTTAATACGCCTGCCAGATATCCAGAAAATCCAACAGCCACAGCACTACCTGTGACAGTATATGCCAGAAGAAGTGACCAGCCGCAGAGAAATGCAAATCCTTCCCCAAGTGAAGCCAATGTATAAGAATATACACTACCTGAAGCCGGAATCATGGACGCAAATTCACTGTAGGAAAGTCCAACAAGTATGCAGAGAAAACCGGCAATCGCAAATGAAACCGCAATAGCTGGTCCTGCATAATGAGCAGCGGCTATTCCGGTTAATACAAATATTCCAGCACCAATAATTCCCCCTACACCTAAAAAGGTGAGATCTTTAACACCTAAGTTTTTGTTTAAAGTTGATTTTTCCCGTTCCTTTAAAAATTGTTCTACTGGTTTTTTTCTGAAAAATGACACGATGACCCCGCTTTCTACTAATCGATGAAATCTTTTCCACGACAACTAATGAAGCGTGATTATCCCTCAGTGGTCACTAAACTTTTTTCATACGAAATATAACTTATATAAGTATGAAGTTGCGCAGTCTCCACGTCAGAAAGCAAATAAATGCTATAACCTAAATCACATAAGTAGTATAAATAACAATTTGTAATTAATCAATAACTTAAATATATTGATAACCTGCTATAAATTATTTAGATGTTGTTGTGCTAAAAATATCTTCCCTGTGACCATCCAGGCAAAAATACATATATCGTCATCTCAGATCATTTTAGAATATTTCGATTTTCCCATATTTAGCTTTTATATGGCAAATTACAATAAATAAGTACAGCTAATGGATGATTTTTTCAAAAAACAACTACATTTTCATAGTGATAAATATCCTATCCCCCAGAATGTATCCATTTTATTTTTTATATCATCTTATATCCATCTACTCAAAGTGACGTAGCCCAAAAGCTGGACAAAATAGTATCACGCGCAAATTAAAAAGTCTGAAAAGCTAGATTCTATCGAGCTTTTCAGACTTTTATTAATTATTCCCATTCAATTGCAAAGTTCTTTTTGTACAATATATTGTGTTTGCACAGCGCTACTTTCTACCATATATAGCCGTATTATCCCTATTATTTTGTTTTATGGCTTTTTTTAGTATCAAAATAGTATCACCGCCCCATATAGTCATGAATATAAAGTCTAGCTTCCTCTATCCTATGAGCTAGTTCTTCAAACGCCCCTAATTCTTTATCCCGTGGCTAGCTATCCGCCAGCAGTTGCAAAAGCTCCTGTAAGCTAGCATAGGCAAGTAATAATTCTCTTTCAGCTTCTAATAATTCTTCCATGGTAACCCCCTATATAGTATAATAATATTATCTTAGATTCTGATAAAAGCCCTCATATCAGATTTGTTAACGATTTAGGGGTAATTATTGATTACTTCCGATAATGGTAAATTATCGGAAGTAATCCGCTAAAATGCGTTTAACTATACCTAAAACAGGGGCTAAAAGTGAGTATTTATACGAAAAAAATGCATATTTAATCAAATTTTATAAATTCCAATATTATAAATCACATGGAAATAAAAGTTAAACAATGAATACAGTATGCAAAAAGCGCCAATAGTGGCGCCTTTTTTGTTTTACAGATAATATTCTTCATCGTCATCATAATACGAGGATTCTTTATCAGCGTAATATGGATCTATAGTATCGCCTGTATCTTCTTCTTCAAAAGCTAAAACCCTTAAATCTAATACCACCCGCCCCCCGCTATTCGCTAGCGGGCTTTTACGCAAAAGCTGTACAACTTCTTCAAACGTGGGTTTATATCTCACAGGGTAGTAATAACTATGCCCTGACACGCTAAACGCCCTATATTGCCCCTTATGCTCTTTCCGTGAATCAAAAAAGGTGGCTTCAAATTCGTGGAGCGTTAAGTGTAATATCTCACGGAGTTTGAGCAGTTCGCCCCTTGTAAAATCTCCGGCGGTCAATTTCGCCACAAATTCGGCTTTAGAAATGGCTAAATCGCTTCTTAAATCTTCAAGCGCCACACCAGCACGTTTTATATATTTTTCTAACTCTAATCTATTGTACATTGTCATTTCTCCTATTTTTAAAAGCCCCACGCTTCTTTCACGCTACTTTTTGGGGCTGGGTTATATCAGGGTTATATCAGGGTTATATTAGAATTGCTCCTGATATAACCTAACGTAACCCCTGAAAAAGCCAGTATTTATCGAATAACTCACAGTGTGTATTATTTTTAAGTTATATTAGGTTATATTAAAATGCACAAAAAACATTTTATATTTATATATATAGGGATACTAAAGGGAATAAAAAAATAAGTTTTGGGTGAAAAATAATATAACCTATATAACCCATAGCCTATAAAGCCAGTACCCATCGGGGTTTTCACGGGTTATATTATCTAAAATCTAATATAACCCTAATATAACCCGTGAGCTATTCAATCAGCTTTTAATTTAATTTCAGATAAGCGAACGTTAAAATATCGGGCAAGAGCCAATGCTTTTGAAAAGGAAACACTAGATAAGTCCCGCTCCCACCTTGAATATGTAGTTCTGGCTATGCCTAACGCTTTCGCCGTCTCCGCCTGTGTTTCCCCCTTTTGCTCCCGTAATTCTTTCAGTAAGTACTTCATCATCCCCCCTGTGAATTATTCGCCCTCAAATGCGGGCGGTAATAAATACATTCTTCTATTTTTCGGATTCTTTGATTCAATCTTGCCCCGTTCAGCCAGTCCAGCCAGAACACGTCCCATAGTTTTCCGGTTTGTATCCCGTAACCACAGCATATTACATGCTTCTTTAGCGGTATACCAGCGCCATAAGGATTTATCCGCCGTCCAGTCTAAATCATCTTCAAGCTTCAATTCCTCATAGGTCTTATACTTATAGGCGCTGTTCTGTTTAGCCAGCAGGCGCAATTCCTTAGTGTCTAAATAAGGTTTTAACTGCTTATCCCTAGCTAGGTACATGACTTGCCCCCACAGTAAATCATGGTTGATCTTGATATCTTTAAAGCCTTGTACTGCTATGACCCAATAGCGCCTATCGCCTGTATAGTCCTTTAAAAACTCACAGGTGTTAACCGTGCCATAAAATACCGTTTTGCGGGGGAAGATTTTCGTTTCCCTATCATATGGCGGGCGGATAGCGTCCTTAGGGCGGGTTATGTACTGCTTCAGGCTATCAACCCTAGTTTTCTTTACCGTTTCCCCTATTTCCCCTAGTTCTACCAGCCAGAACATAAGCGCCCTTAAGATATCATCTTTATTGGTGGGGTCTAGCCTTGCGCCATCAGTTACCCACTCATTGCGAGGGGATAAGCGATATAAAAATGTAGTCTTCCCTATCCCTTGCCCGCCACAGAATACCAGAACGCCTTGCGCCGTTTTCGTGCCGTCATTAAAGGCCATTATCACAGCAGATACCAGCCATTTCTTGAACAGGGTATAGCAGAACGCCTTATCCTGTATGCTGTTCGGATTAAGCTTAATACTGTTCCATATCTTGCCTATTTCATCCGGTTTATCCTTGAGCACCTTATAGTCCTTATATACCCGCTCTAGGTAGTCGGTTACAGGGCTGTAGCGGTTTAAATCGCTTATAGCCTGTATAAAGATATGTGTTCGGCGTTCATTAAGCTTTAACCCGTTTATGTTCGCAATGTTCATGATTATGGCCTCTTTGGTGTCCAGCGTAGCCCCGTCCAGCGATTCCCCGTCATCGTCTATAAGTCCTGTGAGTTCTATGTTCTTAGTAAGTACATTCAATCTCACAGTAACCCCGCATAGATCTAGCAGTGCTCTTAGGTTTCTATAGTCGGTATTAAAGGGCTTTATTACACCTTTAGCAGTATGTGTATAGGTTGCCCATGGTACTTTATCAAACTGATAGGGAATACCGCCTGTATAGCCCTGTTTTACCCTATTCAGGGCGCTATTTATGGTTCGGTTTAAGTAATCATCAAGATTTGATTTACGCCCTAGATTTTTAGATAAAGCCGATTGTAAGAACAGGCGCTTCATGCGTTCGGCGTCCTTATTCGTCCAGTACGCAAGAAGACACATAAGCGCCATATCCGCCCCGCTGTATGATTTGTCGCTCCCGCCGTGGGCTTCTGTTTCCCCTAGATCAAATAACCCGCTAAACAACATGCCGTTTTTGGCGTTGCGGGCTTTTTCCAGTAGTTCTTCATCGGGGATATCATTGCCTATGCCCTGATAACTCACAGGGGTGGGCGCCGTCTTTGCCCCCGTTATTTTAAGAATTTGCTCCCGTGTAACGAGCTTTATTGGCGCTTCATGAAATACATCCCCTGTAACCGTCATAAAATGTTTAGCTGAATAAGCTTCTATCCGGCCACGTTTAGGCGCTTCAGCGGGTAACGTGCCTTTTACATAGATGTGTAACCCCGTTCCGCTGGGGGAAAATTCGGCGTAGGAGTCTATGGATTCTACCAACTCACGGGTGGTATTGGTTATTTCTCCCGTATCCTTGTTGATACAGTTATCTATATCAAACGCCATAAAAGGGTCTGTATCCGTAAGGACGAACCCCACGCCATCCGCCTTGCCCGCCTCATACAGCGCCTTAACCACTTCAAACGACTTTAAAAACTGTGAGCTAGTAATATCTAACTTGCCATAGGTTACGGGGTTTATAGGATACTTTTTTCTATGCCCCGTTTTACTATCCGATACACCGCCCCACCGCCACAATATCCAGTTAGGCGTATTCCTCATTTCTTTAGGTATGTTATATAAGTTCATTTTTAGCCCCCATAAACTTTAAATTCAAAGTATTTACGGGGTACTTTCCCCGCTATCGTAAGCTTGCCCATTTCTTTTAATTCCTTATTCATTTGCCGGATAAGTGCATAGGCGTGGCTTATGGATACCCCACAGGCTTCCGCCACTTCCCTAGCCGTCATAAATCGACACCCCACAGGGCGTATGTTATAATTTAAAAGTACAGAAGTACCCCGCTTCTCTACGGCCTGTTCACGTTGCCCCGTGAACGGGCTTTTTTCTTGCCTATTCATAATTGCCCCCTTTTTAGATAAGTTCTTCAGCGTCAACATTAAGCGCCTTAGCAATGCGCCCCAATGTTTTCGCCGTGAGCGAATGAGTGAAATATCTTGAGCAGGTAGCCCCCGAGACGCCTAACGCCCTTGCTAAGTCCTTTTTAGACATGCATTTTCTTGCCATTATCAAAAATACTTTTTTGCTATTCAGTCTCATATTATCTCCTTTCATATAGCTTATTTAGCTACTTTATATTGTTATTATATAATTTTTAGCGATTTTACGCAAGAAAAACGCAATTAATATTTGTAAAACTGGCTAAAAAAGCTAATATATGCTACTCTAGTGATAGCTACATAAGGGGGCATATTATGAAATTTTCAGACAATTTAAAAATAGCCCGTATAAAAGCGGGCTATAAGACTGCTAAAAGCCTTTCACGGGCGTTAGGGATTCCATACACCCGATATATTAACTATGAGTCTAAGAACATTGAGCCAGATTTTAAAATGCTGGTTAAGATAGCGGACATTCTAAACTGCTCCATTGATACCTTATTAAAGGGGAATGAAAATCACAGCGACAACCTCGAGGGGAATATCTCACAGTTTATGAATGCGGGCTTTAACGTTAAATTCCTGAAAGACAAGAACATAGTAATAGTTATAGATCCGGATAGTATCCCGTTCAATACGGCCTACGCCTTTAGCGTTCCCGACTTTATGGCACTTGCGCAAAAACTCACAGATAGTAAGGCGATAAAAAATTCCACCTGTGAGATATACGCCAATGCGCTTGCACGGTTAAGCGCCAATAATAGGCAAACCATGCTTCTAAAAATGAGCGAGGACAAAGATTTATTATCACAGATAGCAAAAATGGATTCCAACGCTTCCGCAACACTGGCAATAGATATAGAGCAAGCCAAAAGACGGGATTAAAAAAGTTTTATGATAAAGTATATGGGCAAGCCTTTTAAAATGCGTTAAATCGCCTATTTTGAAAGGCTTTTTTTGTAAAAGGGGGCTTTTATGCCGGCGTATAAGGATGATAACGGGCTTTGGCGTGTAAGTTTCTATTTCACAGATTGGACGGGGAAAAGAATCAGAAAGATGAAACGGGGTTTCAAAAGAAAAAAGGACGCCCTAGATTATGAACGTGAATTTAAGGTACGCCAGCAGGGCGCCCCCGATATGCTTTTTGCTTCCCTTTATAAGCTGTATATAGAAGATTGCGGGGCACGGCTACGCCCTACGACTATGACAAATAAAAAAGCCATTTTTAACAAACATATCTTGCCATATTTTGGCAATAAACCAGTAAATAAAATAACCCCTAGGGATATTCGAAAATGGCAAAACGCAATATTACAGCAGGGGCACAAAGAAACATATATAAAGACGTTGCATAACCAGTTAAGCGCCGTTTTCAACTTTGCCTGTAAGTACTATAATCTACGAAACAACCCCACAAGGCTTGCGGGCGCCATAGGAAAAAAGCAGGCTCCCGCTATGAAGTTTTGGACGCTAAAAGAGTTTGAACAGTTTATTAAGGCGTTCGCCCCTGATAGCTTGCAAGCGCTAGCCTTTAACGTGTTGTTTTATACGGGCTTACGTTCAGGCGAATTATTAGCATTGACACGTAAGGATTATAACTCACAGGGGGGCGCCCTAAGCGTGAATAAGACGTATAACCGCCTTGACGGTAAAGACGTATTCACCCCGCCCAAAACGCCAAAAAGTCGCCGTGTAGTTCTTCTCCCTCATTTTGTTTCCGCTATGCTAGACAGCTATATATCTCACAGTGTTGATCTACAAGACAATGATAGGCTGTTCCCTGTAACTAAACATTGGCTTCTTAAATGGTTAAAAGCGGGGTGTAAAAAATCAGGCGTGAAACGGATACGAATTCATGATTTGAGACACTCCCACGCCTCTTTATTGATACATCTAGGCTTCTCCCCGTTGGTTATAAGCGAGCGTTTAGGACATGAAAATATCGAAACGACTTTACAAATTTATTCTCATTTATACCCGTCTGCACAAAGTGACGTAACAAAAAAGTTAGATAAAATAGTATCAAAATAGTATCACGCGCAAATTAAAAAGTCTGAAAAGCCAGATTCTATCGAGCTTTTCAGACTTTTATTAATTATTCCCATTCAATAGTGGACGGCGGCTTAGAAGTTACATCGTAAACTACACGGTTTACCCCCTTAACTTCGTTGCAGATTCTGCGGCTCATTTCATCCAGAACTTCCCATGGGAAATGGAAATAATCTGCAGTCATACCATCGGAACTGGTAACTGCACGAATTCCTACGGTATAATCATAGGTTCGTTCATCCCCCTGTACGCCGACGCTGCGAATTGCTGCCGGAAGTACAGCGAAAGACTGCCAGATATCATTATAGAGGCCGCGCTGTTTGATTACATCGCGGACAATGAAATCGGCACGACGGAGAATGTCCAGTCTTTCCGGAGTGATTTCCCCGATAATGCGGATAGCAAGACCCGGGCCCGGGAATGGCTGACGGTTGATAACTTCTTCCGGAAGTCCCAGTTCACGCCCCAGCTGACGAACTTCATCCTTGAACAATTCACGCAGCGGTTCAATAAGGCTGAACTTCATATCCTTCGGAAGACCGCCTACATTGTGGTGAGACTTAATGGTAGAAGCAGTGGCTGTACCAGATTCCACTACATCCGGATACAGTGTGCCCTGTACCAGGAATTTTACATCTGGAATCTTGTTAGCTTCTTCCTGGAATGTATGAATAAATTCCGCACCAATGGTCTTACGCTTCTTTTCCGGTTCAGTTACCCCCTTGAGGAGATCCATAAAGTGTTTGGACGCATCAATATGAACCAGTTTCATGTTGAACTTGTTTGTGAATGTATCCACTACCTGTTCAGCTTCACCCAGACGCAGGAATCCGTGATCTACGAATACGCAGGTCAGCTGATCTCCGATAGCCTTGTGAACCAGTACAGCGGCAACTGAGGAATCCACACCGCCGGATAACGCACAGATTACATTATGATTGCCAACCTGTTCACGAATACTCTTTACTGCAATATCGATATAGTTGCCCATGGACCAACCGCCCTGGCAGCCGGCAATTTCAAAAAGGAAATTCTTGAGCATAGTGGTGCCTTCCGGAGTATGTACTACTTCCGGATGGAACTGCACACCATAAATGCGTCTTGCTTCATCAGCAACCGCTGCGGTCGGTGTCAGATCGGTATGTCCTGCTAAACCAAAGCCGGCCGGCATATCGGTAACCGAATCCCCATGGCTCATCCATACGGCGGTTTCTTTGCTTACACCTTCAAACAGAGGGCTGCTTCCATCGCGATAGAACATGGCATGACCATATTCTCTCTTTTCCGGACGTGCTACCTTGCCGCCCAGTTCGCTGCAGATAAGCTGCATACCATAGCAAATTCCCAGTACCGGAATACCTGCATCAAAAATCCGGGTATCCACCTTCGGTGCGTCCGGCGCGTTTACGCTGGCCGGTCCACCGGAAAGGATGATTGCCTTAGGATTCTTTGCCAGAATTTCTTCTGCGGATTTTACGTACGGGAGAATTTCACAGTATACACCGCATTCGCGAACTCTTCTCGCGATAAGCTGAGCATACTGGCCGCCAAAATCGACAATAACAACTAATTCCTGGTGCTCCATTTCTTCCTCCTGCTTTCTTATCAAAATGCTATAAGAATCATTATAACATGGAAAACGTATATGTATAGGCAATATATACAGAAAAACCTGTTATTCTATAATTTTATCCGGTAAATTCTGCAATCTGGACAGAATGTTCTGTATTATTCCGCTTTCAGAAGAGGAAGTTCTTCCAGATAGGTAATATCATGGCGCTTAGCTGCATCGCCTTCTGCCAGAATGGCAAACCGTCCGATGACCTGACCGCCAGCCTGCAGCGCCAGATTCTCCAGTGCGGAGATGGATCCGCCGCTGCTGATTACATCATCCACCAGCAGTACCTTATGACCGCGGATTCTTTCGATGTCGTCATCCATGAGGCACAGAATCTGCTTCCCCGCGGTAGTGATGGAATGGTCTTCCACTACCAGAGGATTTTCCATATAGGCCTTAATTGATTTTCTGGCCACTACATAGTAGGGAAGCCCCATATGACGGGCCATGGATTCTGCCAGCGGAATACCTTTTGTTTCCGCTGTCATAATGACTTCCGTATCCGCTGGTGCCTTCGCCGCCAGGGCCGCTGCCGTTTTTTCTGTGAGTTCAATATCTCCCAGAATAATGAATCCGGCAATGGCAATTTCGTCATTCAGATTGATAACATGCAGTTTTCGTTTGCATCCTGCTACATTGATTTCATAAAATCGCTTTCCCACGTTTTTTCCTTCTTTCCAACAGGAATCCCACCTGTCGATTTAAGTCTTCCTGATTACTGATTCGATGAAGAAGAGGTGATTTCCACAATCGGTTTAGACTCGATTTCCACTTTAATGGTATCGTCGTCCTTCTTCTGCTGTGTTCCTTCAGCTGCAGAATCCCCGCTATCCGAATCCGTCCCCTTCTCTGCCGCTGGTTGTCCTGCCTGATTGTCCGCGTCTTTATTTTCTGCCGCCTTCTGTGCAGCTTCTGCTTCTTCTACGCGTTTATCCACCATGTTGTCATCTTCGGTCTTCTGAACTTCCTGCTGCTGTTCATAGAGAATCTGGTCTACTTCCTTTTCATATTTAGCACGATGTTCTTCGCCACCAATATCTTTTCGAAGCAGCCGGGCCGCCAGATCATATGGCTGCCCCTCCTTATGCGGAATGGCCTGCCATTTCCCTGAGCTGCCTAACACAAAATTGTTTCCATCTTCTGCCAACCTGAAGCTTACCACTTTCTGCTCCTGTACCTGGCCTTCAACAACATTCAAAATAATGACCGCCACGCTGATGCCATCATCGGAAATATCCTTAACGGTAGCCGAATTGATATCCATGTATACACCCGTATCCTGAAGATCTGACGTATCACTGATCATCGGATAGTTCGTATTGTTCCATAAATAAGTCACCGTCTGTTTATGCGTACTGTGCCCGACCTTCTGACGAAGCAGCACTGCGGCCTGAGAAAATGGATTGTCCTCACTGTCTGGCAGCATCATCCAGTGATCCCTGCTGTCGAGTACATAGTTCTTCTGGTTATCAGCCAGTCTGAAACGCACCACTTTCTTTTCAGAAACCTGTCCCTGAACTACATTCAGGATAATAGCCGCCACATCGACTCTGTCAGCAGTATCTTCTTTAACCGCCGCTGAGTTTATATCCAGATACAGGCCGGTATCCGGCATGTCAGCAGTTGTACCAATCATGGGGTAATTCGTGTTTCCCCAGAGATAGGAAGCAGCTGATGCGTGAAGCATCCCCCCGATTGTCAATGCTGCAGCCAGGCAGGAGCTATAAAAAACATGATTTATTTTCATATCTGATGCCTCTCTTTCACACTACCCATAGTATTATACCCTATCTATGCAGAGATAGGCACACCCCTGCTGATTATAATTCGCCTTTGGCTCTGGCATCGCGGATATCCAGGTCAAGAACGAGTGCCTGTCCGGCCGCCAGCGGATGGCAGCGCATGCCGGCTCCTTCCACCTTTTCTCTGAATGCCTTTACATCCTGGGCAATCACCGGCCAGGTATTGTAATGTACCGGAATAACCGCGCCGGCATGGAGCATCTTAGCCGCTTCTACCGCAGCATCCGGTCCCATAGTGAAATTGTCGCCGATAGGAAGGACCGCGTAATCAATATGGAAGTATCTGCCAATCAGTTCCATATCTCCAAACAGAGCGGTATCCCCCGCGTAATATACGGTAGGACCATCGGTAAAGGAAAGGACATAACCGCAGGCACAGCCGCCGGCCACTCCGCTGCTGTGCAGGGCCGGTACCATGGTAATGCTTCCGAACTGTGTCTGAACAGTTCCTCCCAGGTTCATGCCATGGGAATGTACTCCTTCCGGAAGAAGTCCCAGTACTTCCGGAACCCCGATGACAATCGCATTGGTCCTCTGAGCTATAGCGGCCGCATCCCCAAAATGATCACTGTGCGCATGAGACAGAAGGATCATATCGCAGAATACATCGCCAGAGGAAACATCCGATTTCTCATTGCCATCCAGAAACGGATCAAAAAGCAATGTCAGTGACGGTGTCTTTAATTCAAAACATGCATGTCCATGATAGATAAACTTAAGATTATACTTGGCCTTCATATGAACAATCCTTTCTTATCTGAACTTATTTTCCCTTATTCTGTTTAGCCATTATTTCTTTTATAATGCGCTGACAGACTTCGGTAATCGACATATGCCGTTTCATACTGATAACCTGAATACGCCGATGCGCTTCATTCTCTGACAGACCGTAAATTTCCATAAGCAGTCCTTTGGCGCGGGCCAGCATTTTCCGCTCCGCCATTTCTGACTCCATCTCCTGTACATGATGGACAATTTCTGCCCTTTTTCTGAACTGGCTGACCGCAATGGTAAGCGCGGGAAACAGGTTCCTTTCTTCCACCGGTTTCATCACATATCCAAAGACCATGGATTCTCCGGCTTTCTTTATAATCTCCTCATCCCCAAAGGCGGTAAGGAGCACTACCGGCGCCCAGTGGTTGTGAGCAATGATTTTAGCAGCCTGCAGCCCATCCAGCTCCGGCATTTTAACATCCAGAATAGCCACATCCGGTTTCAGTTTCTTCACCAGATTCAAGGCTTCCACACCATTAGTCCCCACGCCGACCACTTCATGTCCGGCTTCTTCCAGCATCTCTTTCAGGTCCATGGTGCTGAGGACTTCATCATCGGCAATAACTATCTTATACGATGCCATTATCTGTCCTCCTTAAGGGGGCAGGTGATTTTTGCTGAAACCCGATCCCCCTCATTAACAAAACAAAAGGTTCCACGAAGTTCTAATTCCACCAGGGTAGTAACAATCTGCAACCCCAGCCCATAGGATTTTTTTCCGAATCCTTCCGGCAGGAGTTCCCCGTTGTTCTGGATGATAATGTGGAGAGAATCCCCTTCCACCCTGTCCTCTACCCGAAGTATGCCCTGCTCCTGTCCTTCCAGTCCATGGCCTATGGCATTATGAATCAGTTCATTGACCGCAATGGACAGGTGAACCGCCTTATCAGAGCTTAAAATCACCGGTCCCTGCGCGCGGATCCGTTCCAGCCGGATGCCTCCGCCACCCAGACTTCTAACCGACAGATCACACAGTTTATCCAGAAGGATTTCCCAGTCAATATCTTCACCGCTCTGATGCGCCAGAATGTCATGAACCTGGGAAATACTTACAATCCTGTCTACTGCCTTTTTCAGCGCGCTCCGAGTTTCCGGATTATCAGAACGCCTGGACTGCATACGGAGAAGTCCGGCCACTGTGTTCAGGCTGTTCTTTACCCGGTGATGGATTTCCTTAATAACTGACTCTTTTACCAGAAGCTGCTGCTCTTTTTCCCGCACTGCGGTAATATCGGATACCAGCAGTATGATTCTCATAACCCGTCCGCTCTGCATCAGTGGAAGTGCCCATATAGATAAGGTCATTGGCCCGGCTTTTTCTTCCCCCTGCACTACCCGACCCTTTTCCATAACTTCCTGCACCATAGGCAAATGGGCCAGCAATTTTCCTTCCACTGCCTTGTCTATGTTTTCATTGCCAAAAACCAGGGTAATCCCGGAAGCGGTATCATTGGCGTACATAATACGTCCTACCGCGTCGAGAATGATTACCCCATCCTGCGGGCGCACCGCGCGGTATTCTCGCTCCAGCAGCGGTACCTGAAGTACCTGGTTGGCCGTATCCGTGAGTACCTGTTGCTGCCTTATCCCGGAGGCCATAATGCCTATGACTGCGAACGGAATACCCGCATTATCCAGAACCGGATAGGCCGTTATCCCTACAATTCTGCCTATAGCCAGTTCCTTGCGGCCTACCACTTTTTTACCCATTTTCAAGACCGTGCTGGTTATGGTAAATTCATCAGTAAGAAATGTTTCTCCCGGTGAAAAATACGTCTTCCCCGTATCAAACGAAGGCTTTCCTGCTGCCAGGATGACAATCATATCTTTGTTCTTTCCCGGAGCGCAGATATAAATCTGATTCCTCGATATATCGGCAGCAAACCCGATGGCTGCCCGGATATGGGTAAGGATACGCGCCTGTACTTCGGTCAGGTTCGTGTATTCTCTGGCTAACGAATAAAGTTGATCTATCATTTTTTCAATTCAAACTGTTCTGCTAAAAACGGAAGGCGGGGATCTGCGTTCAGCGTGAGCGGAGCATATACTCCGGCCTGCGCCATATAGTACGCCCGGCATCCAATCATGGCCCCATTGTCCGTACACAGTACAGGGTCCGGACGACACAGACGGACGCCTCTCTTATGACATTCTTCTTCCAGTGTATGACGAAGTCCGTGATTTGCGGCCACGCCGCCGGCCAGTGCCAGTGTCTTAAATCCGGTACGTTCCAGCGCCTGCATGGCTTTTCCAACCACGTCATCCACCACCGTCTTCTGGAAAGAAGCTGCCACATCCGCCTTATTGACTTCTTGTTTCTTCATTTCCGCCGTATGAAGATAGTTGATAACCGCTGACTTCAGGCCGCTGAACGAAAAATCCAGGGTATCATGTTCCCGTCGCAGCGGAATCGGAAAATGAATGGCCTCCGCATTTCCTTCTGCTGCCAGCCTGTCGATATGCGGACCGCCTGGATAAGGAAAACCCATAACGCGCGCAATCTTATCAAAGGTTTCTCCTGCCGCATCATCCCTTGTCTGTCCCAGAAGCTTGAATGTGTTGTAATCTTCTACAACCACCAGCATCGTATGACCTCCAGATACGACCAGAGACAGGAACGGAGGCTCAAGGTCCGGGTATTGCAGCAGGTTGGCAAAAATATGGCCTTCCATATGGTTCACCGCAATCAGCGGCTTATTCAGAGCCCAGGCACAGGCCTTGGCCGCTGCCACACCTACCAACAGCGCACCTACCAACCCTGGTCCTTCCGTAACGGCAATGGCATCGATATCATCCCATGTACAATCCGCTTCTCTGAGGGCTTCCAGCGCCACAGGCAGCACATCCTCTATATGATGACGCGATGCGATTTCAGGGACTACTCCCCCAAATTTCTTATGAATGGCAATCTGTGTTGAAATTACATTGGAGCAGATTCTGCGTCCATCCTCTACTACCGCACAGGATGTTTCATCACAGCTTGTTTCAAAAGCAAGAATCTTCATACCTTCCTCCTTATAAAGTTCTTGTCATAATATATCCATCTTCAGCAGGATGCTCATAAGCGCCCTTTCGAAGAGAAGCCATTTCCAACCCGTATTTCTTATATAAATGCTGAGCCGGCAGATTTCCTATCCGCACTTCCAGTGACATATGGATGAGCCCGCACTTTTTCGCCTCTTCCATTCCGCTCCGGAGAAGTCTCTCCGCTATGCCCATCCGGCGCATGGCGGGTTCCACCCCTATATTGACGAGCTGCAGCTCATCCACTACAAACCAGAAACAAGCAAAGGCCGCCACCTGATGATTGACTTCCGCTACCCAGTAACGGCTAAGCGGCTGCGCCAGATCATGGGCTACCGTTTCTTCCCTCCAGGCATCAGTAAAGCACAGGGTCCCAATGCGGTAAATCGCCTTGGCATCCCGGACCTCTCCCCGGCGGATGATTATTTTTCCCTGTGTCTCAGTTCCCACTGTACTTCTGCCTCACTTCTGCGAATATAATTAGGCGTAACGGTAAGCGGACTTTCCGTTTTTCCCGTTTCCAGCTTGTTCCAAGCGGCCATAGCCACACTTCCGGCGCGGCAGCAGCGGATAGCCGGTGGCGCCAGCGTGATACCGGCTTCTGTCAGCTTGTCAACATACTTATCCGCCGCTTCGCCGAGCGCGGTAACCGGAACACTGAGTCCGCTGACTTTCTCTGTCAGTTCATCTATGGAAATAACGGTTTCCTGCTCTTCTTTAATAACTTCGGAACCATGGACGCTGTACAGCGCTGCGTATACGTTTCCGCGCTGCGCATCCATAATCGGTAATGCATACGCTTCTCCGCCAGCCATATTCCAGGCCAGTGCTTCCAGTGTATCCACCCCGATAAGAGGTACATCCCATATGCAGGCCATCATCTTTATGCTGGCTAGTCCTATACGGAGTCCGGTAAAAGATCCTGGTCCTAAGGAACAGGCCACTGCCGTGATTTCTTCTCTGGATACACCGGCATCTTTCATCATATTGTCAAGATGCGGAATCAGCTGTTCCGAATGGGTCAGTTTTCTCTGTACGGTCCATTCACTTATCAGTCTGTCTTTTTCTGCCAGTGCACAGCTTAATACCAATGATGATGTATCAATGGCCAGCAACATATTGTTCTATCTCCTTTACCAACTTCTGCGGAGCCCGTTCTTCCCATTGGATGGTCAGTTTTCTTACGGTTTCTGATTCAGCCTCTATGGTGATTCGGATGGCTTCCTTCGGAATCAATCCGGGAAACATGTCCGCCCATTCCACCACAGTCACTCCGCCAACACTATATTCATCCCAGCCTATGTTATATAAATCCTCTTCCCGGTCCAGCCGGTAAAAGTCAAAATGCTTTAACGGGAGACGCCCCTCAAAGATATTCATAATATTGAAGGTCGGGCTGGTTACCACTTCATCGATATCCAGTCCCCGGGCAATCCCCTGTACCAGATGTGTTTTCCCTGCTCCCAGGGTTCCTGATAACGCGATAAACAGATCATCCTCTGCATGTTTTCCGATAAAGATACCAAAATCTCTGGTTTCTTCTACACTATGAGTTTTCAGAATCAGTTCATGCATGGAATATCCACCTCATCATCTCATCAAAACGTTCTCTCCCGATGCGCAGACCTTCATCATATAATGCCTGCAGCTTGTTTACATCCTTTTCTGTCCGGGAAACTTCCACCGGCTTATCCGGACGTATGATAAATACTTCGCCCCTCTGTTCCCTGCGAATCAGTTCTTCCGCCTTTTCATTATACCGTTCGGGAATAGAAGCCATCATGTCCGCTATCCGGCGCAGAGAATCTCCAAGCAGCGTACGAAGTATCATATGCTGCAGTTTTCCTACCCTTTTTTTTCGATACGATATATCCCGGGTAAGGATATATACCGGACGTTCCGTCTTAAAAGGCAGCTCTTCTGGCAGCGGCGCCAGCGGCATACCGACTCCGCCATCCACATACCGAGATCTGCCTATGGTCACAGGACTGGAAAACAGAGGAATGGAACAGCTGGCTTCGCATACCTTTATGTAATCTTCCCAGCTATGCCCCTTATTGCATACATATCGAACCTTCCCAGATTCACAATCGGTAACCAGCGCCATCATACGCTCCGGTGCCGACATAAAGGTTTCCGTATCGAAGGGAACCAGCGTGTGAGCCAGCTCGCCGAACATAAAATCAAAATTAAAATAAGAACCACCATGCAGCATATGCCGCACGCCCATATAGCGTTTATCCGCCGCATAAGTAAGGTTCACCTTACAGTTTCTTCCCCGCTGCCTGGATAAGTAGCAGAGTGCCTGCATGGTTCCTGCAGAAATAGATGCGATTTCAGGAAAATAATATCCTCGTTCCATAAAGGCATCCAATACCGCCGCGGTAAATATGCCGCGCATGGCACCCCCTTCCAGTATAAGGGTTCCCTGCGGTTTCTTAATAGATTCCCCCTTAAGCAATGTCACTCCATCGTCCCCTTACTTTCCACTGGATTTTGCCGACTGATTCTTTACGGCTTCAATGGCTGCCTTAATGGCTTCCTGATCTCCCAGGAAAGAGCGGTCAATAACCCTGAAGTCATCGCTGAGATGATAAATCATCGGTGTGGCTGTAGGAATATTAATGCCCACAATTTCTTCTTCCGGCATATCTTCAATATATTTCATCAATGCGCGGATAGAATTTCCGTGAGCCGCAATCAGAACCTTTTTACCCTTCTGAATTTCCGGCTTGATGACCTGTTCAAAGTAAGGCGCCACACGAGCTACAGTATCCTTGAGGCATTCGGTATGAGGCAGCTTAACTGTCTTCATGATTTCCTTATATACCGGCTGATTTTCCGGAAGTCTTTCATCTCCATCCAGGAGGACCGGAGGACGGACATCATAAGAACGACGCCACTGCAGCACCTGTTCTTCTCCATACTTATCAGCCATTTCCGTCTTGTTCTTTCCCTGCAGTGCCCCATAATGACGTTCATTCAGGTGATAATCCTTGATAACCGGAATCCAGTTCAAGTCCATTTCATCAAGTACCGCGTAGGCGGTATGAATCGCTCTCTTAAGGACGGAAGTGTAGCAGATATCGAACGTATATCCTTCTTTTTTCAGAAGTCTGCCTGCCGCCCGGGCATCTTCAAATCCCTTTTCGGTAAGATCCACATCGGTCCATCCGCAAAACAGGTTCTTTTTATTCCACTGACTCTGTCCATGTCTAATAATTACTAATGTATACATAGTTCGGCCTCCGTTATTTTTCAAAATGATGATATCCTTCCGGTTTCAGGATATGCATGGTACCCCTCTGTTTTAATTGTACAACACCGTTTCCTTCTTCGACATAACCAATGATATGCACCTCAGGAAAAGTCTGCAGTCTATGCATAGCTGAACGGGGGATGGTAAAAACCAGTTCGTAATCTTCTCCTCCGGTAAGCGGAAAATGAAGAATATCCTGATGAATCAGCTGACTGAATCGTATAGTTTCTTCAGAAACAGGAATCTTCTCTCCATCCACAACGATATTGACATGACTGGCATGAGAAATCTCATTCAGCTCACTGGATAACCCATCGGAAATGTCATCCATCGCACTGGCTCCCAGTTCCCTGAGTTTCCAGGCCAGCTCCGGATTCGGCTTCGGCCGTCTGTGTTTCTCCGCCAGCCGTGGAAACTTTCGCTCTTCCTTACGGAAAATAACTTCCAGCCCGGCTCCGGAATCCCCGGGATGCCCGGTTACACAGACCAGATTTCCCGCTCTGGCCCCGCTTCTTTTTACTGCCGTGTCTGTAGGAACTATGCCTGTCACCGTACCCGTGAGAATGATTCCCCCAGGTGAGCCGGTAATATCTCCGCCCAGTAAATTTACCCCATAGCGCCTGCAGGCCTCCCGGATACCATCGTAACAGGCTTCCAGCCAGGCCAGAGGCAGATTTTCAGGAAGTCCCGCCGAAATAACAAATCCGCAGGGACGGCCGCCCATAGCTGCCACATCGCTGAAATTCGATGTGCACAGCTTGAATCCCACATCACACGGTCCCATAGTTTCTGCCGTAAAATGAATGCCTTCTACCATGGTATCCGTTGAAATCAGTTCATCCATTCCATCCGGAACGGTATATACTGCGCAGTCATCCCCGCTGCCCAGCTTTACCCACTCCGGACGATTGATAAAGCCGTGGGTAATCTTCCGGATACATCCAAATTCCCCTGTATCTTTTACCGTTTTTTCCGCCATCAGATACTGTTCACTCCGCGCGCTTTCAGATCTGACAGATTTTTCTCATGCGCCTGCTGATCAACATATCCCAGACCATCTTCCAGCAGAGTAACTGTATGTCCTGCCTTCAGAAGAGATAATACGGTTTCCCTTACGCAGAATTCAGAGGCAATGCCTGCCACATACACATGGGGCGACACCGCATCTTTCAGCACCTCTCCGGCCGCAGTCTTTCCAAGGAACGCGGAATATTCCTCATGATCATCCGCTATCCCTTTCAGGTAACGATTAGCTGCCACTGGCCGGTTTTCTTCCTTTTCCACCTTGGAAAATTCCGAATCAAGCTCTGCTCCCTTCGTCCCCTGTACGCAATGATCCGGCCAGATTCCGCCATTCCGTTTAAAAGACTGATTAGACGGCCTGTGCCAGTCCGATGTATATAAAGCTTTCACCTCATGCGTATTCAGAAAATGAATAATTGCCTCTACCGCCTCATGGCTGTGTTTGCAGGCTAAGGTTCCATCTATAAAGTCATATTGACAATCCACAATAACCAAACTGTCCATACTATCCCCCGAAAGATAAACTCATACTATTATTTCTCAGTTAATCTCTTTTATTTTAACAGTTTCAGGTATGACTATACAACCAAGACATCGGAATGCAGGCTTTCCGTCTGACTGTTTTTTTATGACGTTCTCACGGTTATGTCAATAAAAAATGCCTTCCTTACCCAGGGCAAGGAAGGCATTCTCTGAATTAATGAAACAGAGAGGATATGGAGCTCCAGCTGAAAGGAGCTGTAGAAGAAGCCATATTATCAAAATAGTTATTAAATCCGGTAAGCGGTGGATTAACAAGCAGTACACAGATGACTGCCAGTACGGTGAACCCCAGCGCAACCAGGCTCATACGGCCGCGGCCGGAGCCAACATAGAATCCGAACAGACGGATGCAGAGTGCGCCGAAAATAACCATCACAATACCGGAAATCGGGAAGATGTTAAATAACAGGTTGGATACCAACATGGCAATAAAGAAAGATGGAATCACCACCAACGGAAGATTTTCGGTAAGATGGCTGCGGGTGGTTTCTTCACGATGCATATCCATTAACCATTCAGAGAAGTCAAACCCGAACAAACCGGTAAGCAGGAACATACTCAAAATAATTGAATCCCATGCCCCGTTAAGTCTGGTTCTGTCATTACCAATCCACCAGAAGAACAGGCACATAAGAAGAGCCACTGCCGTACCTGCATACATATAGGCCACCGGCGGGATAACCGTTGTCAGCGCAATGCCTCCGGTCATAAGTGCAGAGCCAATAAGAATATAAATAATCCGTGTCTTCATCGGAATGCGAAGCGATTCCGGCACACGGGCGCCCAGTCTGACGGTCAATTCCAGAAGGAACATCATCAAGAACAGTGTCAGCGCGCCAAACGGATATACAAAAAGCGCAGCCACAGAAACGGCTATAGCCGCCCAGAGAATCCAGCCGCGGAAGATCTGGAAGTTCTTAAAGGACAGCCGATTTCCCTGAGTGAAGACCACCAGTTTAATAAATACCAGATACGTTACCATTATACCAGCCACCTGAACCGGTGTCGCTCCCATGAACAGCAGTCCGCAAAACAACAGGATAGACACATTGGCCCCAGTCAGTCTTGCCACCAGATTTCCGAAAAATCCGATATTGAACAACGCTAAAAGTGAAGTTAAAAGATTCAAAGGTTCCATCTCCTTCATATGAATAAATTTTTACTTATTAAGTATAAACGGAAACCTGTCTGTACGCAAATGAAAGTCATGTTCCGGAAAGACGGACCGGTCTCTCCGGAATACTCTCAAAAAAATGACAGGCGGAAATAAACTTCCTGTCCTGTCATCTTTATACTTCTTATTATTCTACAGTTACAGATTTAGCGAGATTTCTCGGCTTATCTACGTCGTTTCCTCTCTTAATGCCTGTGAAATAGGCAAGCAGCTGCATCGGAATAACGGAAAGAATTGGCGCGATGAATTCATCAACTCTTGGAATTCTGACGGTATCTGTCGCATATTTTTCCAGTTCCGGATCATCATCATATCCAATGCCGATGACTTCGGCCCCTCTTGCCCGGACTTCCTGAATATTGCTGTACATCTTGGAAGCCACATGGCTCTGCGTAGCTACCGCAATAACCGGTGTTTCTTTTGTAATCAGTGCCAGTGTACCATGCTTCAGTTCCCCTGCCGCATAAGCTTCCGCATGGATATAGGAAATTTCCTTAAGCTTGAGCGCACCTTCCATGGCAATGGCATAATCGATGGAACGTCCCAGATAGAAAATATCCTTAGCATCCTTCAGGCTGTCAGCCAGTTTTTCCATATGGTCCTTTTCCTTCAGCACTTCGGTAATCTTATCCGGAAGAGTGAGAAGAGCAGAAGTGATTTCCTTTATCAGTTCAGGACGAATAGTTCCCTTAATCTGTCCCATATACAGGGAAAGAAGAAGCAATGCCACCAGCTGCGTGGTATAGGCCTTAGTAGAAGCTACCGCGATTTCCGGACCTGCCAGTGTGTAGATGGTATAATCCGCTTCTCTGGCAATGGAAGAACCGATGGAATTGGTTACCGCAATGCTGCGTGCCCCCAGTCGCTTGGCTTCCTTAAGCGCTTCCAGGGTATCCAGGGTTTCCCCGGACTGGCTGACTACAATGCACAGAGTACGTTCGCTGGTCAGCGGCTGACGATAGCGGTATTCAGATGCAATATCCACTTCTACCGGAATCTTTACAAAGCGTTCAATATAATGCTTAGCCACAAGGCCGGCATGATAAGCGGTACCGCATGCGGTAATCAGGATATTATCAATGTTTGCCAGATCCGCTTTAGTCCAGTTCAGATTGTCAAAGCATACCATGCCATCCTTATCCACATGAATGGTTGTAGTGTCGCGGACAGCCTTAGGCTGTTCATAAATTTCCTTGAGCATGAAATGCGGATATCCGTTCTTTTCTGCCGCTTCCGCAGTCCATGTCACTTCTTGAACTTTTTTGGATACCGGAAGTCCTTCGGCATCAAATACGGACACCTTATCCTTCTTGACTATGGCGATTTCATGATCATTGATAATAAAAATACGTCTGGTTTTGTTAATAACTGCCGGAATATCAGAAGCGATGAAGTTTTCTCCTTTGCCCAGGCCGATAATCAGCGGGTTGGATTTCTTTGTACAGATAATGGTATCCGGGAAATCGCTGTTCATGAACAGAAGTGTGTATGTACCGGTAATACGGGCTGTTACCTTGCGGATAGTGGAGAAGAAATCTCCGTCATCCAGTTCTTCTGCCAGATGAGCTACTACCTCGGAATCTGTTTCAGACTTGAAAATATGGCCCCTGGCAATGAGCTGCTTCTTAAGTTCCATGTAATTTTCAATAATCCCGTTATGTACCACTACAAAGTGATTGTGGCAGTCCCCATGCGGATGTGAGTTAACATCCGATGGCTGGCCATGTGTAGCCCAACGGGTATGACCGACACCGATATGACCGTGCAACGGATGTTCCTTCAGTACGGCTTCCAGATTAGCCAGTCTTCCCTTCTTTTTGGTGATGTTAATTTTTTCTCCGTCAAATACAGCGATTCCGGCGGAATCATATCCTCTGTATTCAAGACGGCGCAGTCCGTCAATAAGGAATTCTGACGCTTCTTTGTCCCCTACATAACCGACAATACCGCACATATTAAATCCTCCTTCAGATAAAGAAAGTAATAAAACCTTCACTTATTTATATCATGCTTATGTTTACACTATTCAGTCATTTATTCAATCATAATCATGCACACTAATTGATTATACCATAATATGCAAGTCAACCCCATCCAGGAGAATGTCCCGCCTCTTCCGGATTTATTTTTCTTACAACCCCATACTCATAATGGCTGTAACTCCCATGACCGTCACGATACCGATCAGTCCCATGACCACGGCACCAGCCAGAACTGCCGGTACTACCAGTATAAGTACCGAGCGCCCCCAGCTCATTCCATAATTTTCGCTGGCCGTCAGCACATTGAGCACAAAGCACCAGGCCAGACCCACCATCATTATGGCCCCGGCCAGGGCCTCTCCGCCCAGCTTGGAAATCAGGGAAGCAAAAACGCCAAATGCCAGAGGAAAGGAATCTGCCATAAGCCCGGCCGTAATGCCCCGGGCAGTTCCCCTTCCGCCAGCCAGTCCAGCAACATAATGAATAATGGCGCTCTGCAGCAGGAGCAGGGTAATGCCCGCGATGAGGCTCAGCAGAAATCCCAAAATAATTCCTGTCCCTTCAATCAAAGAGGATAAGGAAAGGACAAACAGAGTAAACAGCCAGATGATTCCCGCACTGATCCACTGTTCACCCCGGGTAATCGTACGCAGCGCCATCCGGGGACTCATTACCAGATTATAGACAAGATCCAGAAAATAGTTCATGACTCCTCCTTATCTTACTGAGACACTGGATGTGCCAGCAGATGAACGCACCGCGTCAGCAAAACCCTTTCCCATCCATGTACCCAGATGCTGCATATCCGCATTCAGAAATCCTCTCAGGGATCCGCCGCCATCATACGTATGAACCGGAACATCTCCATCCATATTGACTAATCCGCCTGCATAGTCCAGAGCATCATAGTAATTCCCCATAGCATCCACCAGTCCCAGATTCTGAGCTTCTCTGCCGGCCATGATACGACCATCAGCAAATGTCTTTACTTTTGCGACATCCATATGCCGGCCTTCGGCTACCGACTGAACAAACTGGTTGTAGATATCATTGACCATGCCCTGCAGCATCGCCCGTTCTTCCGGCACCATAGGACGGTACATGGACAACATGTCCTTGTAAGCTCCGCTCTTAATCTTTTCATCCGTTACTCCCAGTTTGCCTGCCAGACCTTCTACATTGGTATAGTCAATATAAACGCCTATGCTTCCGGTCAGTGTTGCCGGGCTGGCAAAAATGTAGTCCCCCTTACTGGCAATCCAGTATCCGGCAGACGCGCAGGTATCCCCCATGGAAATGACAATGGGCTTGCCTGCATTCTTAATCTTGTCCATTTCTTCCACAATTTCCTGGGTCGCTCCGGTAGAGCCGCCCGGTGTATTTATCCGGATAAGGACCGCTTTGGCATTATCATCTTTCCGCGCAGCTTCCAGCTCAGCCATTATTTCTTCACTGGAAGCTCCTCCCTGTGACAGAAAATTTCCTGCAGGACCTCCATAGATTTCTCCGTCAATGCGGATAACCGCAATATAGCCCTTCCCGGAAAGTGCTGTCAGATTTCTCCCCCATAACTCTGCAGTCCCTGCCAGAATGGCTGTCAGAAGAAGTATTCCCGCCACAATAAGAATCCATGTTCTTTTTGAATGTATCATCATACCCTCCTTACTGCCATATAGAAACAGAATCCGGTCTCCCTAGAATCAGCCGGTAAACACCACCTGAACCAGAAGCATATAAATGGCTGTTCCCGCCACCATGGAAAGCATCATGTTGCGCTTCCACAGGTGGATTGCCGTCGTAACCATCAGTCCTATCATCTCCGGAATCCCGTAGGATCCACTGACAAAGCTGACATTTTTGAGGCAGTAAACCACCAGCATGGCAAAAATAGCAGCGGGAAGTGCCCTTCCCAGATATCGTATATACGCCGGCATATTTTTCCCCGGCTTGAACAGCAGAAATGCCAGACAGCGAGGTACCACAGTTCCAATCACACACATCACTATGGTTATAATCTGCTCTGTCAGACTCATTCTAATCCCCTTTCAATCTTCTTCCTGCCCAGTGTGAGCAGCAGAAGAATCAGAAACATAGTCGGCAGCAGAAAGTTATCCGCACCGAAGAGAATCCGGCATAAAACCGCCGATATAGCACCTATCACCGCTGTGATGTGCTGTTTTTCCTTCATCAGCTGCTCCAAGAATATGACCACAAACATGGTGGTCATAACAAAACCTATCCCCTTGATATTCCAAGGAATCACATTGCCAAGAAGTCCCCCCAGCAAAGCCCCGGAAACCCAGTACAGATAGTTAAGCACGGAAATCCAGAGCATATACCAGCCTCTGTCAACAGAGCGTGGAATGCTTCCCGCATAATTGAGCGCGAACGTTTCATCGCACATCATAAAAATGAGGAATGGTTTTTTCCAGCCCATATGCCCATATTTTTCCAACATGGCAATACCATAGAAGAAATGTCTGGCCTGAATCATCAGAGCCACCATCAGTGCCTGAAAGGGAGCAAACGGGCTCAGAAGCATGGCTACCGTGACAAATTCCAGAGATCCGCCGAATATGCAGGCTGCCATCAGAAAAGGATACCAGAACGAAAACCCTTCCGCATGCATATATATCCCATAGGCAAAGGCTACAAACCAGAAGCCAGCCAGTATGGGCAATGTCACCGGGAACGCTTCCTTAAACGCTTTCCATGCCACCCCGGTTCCTGTAGATTCTGTCGCATCCGTATGCATAAATACTCCACACCTCCTCATCATCCGGCAAATACGAAAAAAAACATTTAGCAGATACTAAAAAAGCCGCAAGGACTCAACATTCCATGCGACCTTTTATCTGGTGACCGGTATGGGATTCGAACCCATGCTCTCTGCGCTGAGAACGCAGCGTCTTAACCGCTTGACTAACCGGCCATGATGAGATTTATTATACTCGTCTACCAGATAAATAGCAAGCCGGAAAATCTCATTCCCGGTAATGCATTCCCGGAATTTCCTTCCGCCTGGTTCTCCGCATTACAGACCGCCTGCAGCTTCAGGAGACCGGGAATCACTTTCTGTTCTTTTTAAAGAGAATATACAAGCCCTTTAAAGTAAGAAGAGTGTCAATCACATCAATGGTTTCAGACTGCGACGCAATCAAATCGGCCAGACCACCAGTAGCTATCACTTTGATTTCCTTATAGCCCATTTCCTTCTTCATACGCCGTACAATGCCATCCACCTGTCCAACAGCACCATAATAGATTCCTGACTGCATGGCGGAAACCGTATTTTTGCATATCACGGAAGAGGCCTGTGTCAGTTCAATGCGCGGCAGCTTGGAGGCCCGCTGAAACAGCGCTTCCATGGAAATGCCGATTCCCGGTGTGACCGCTCCACCAAGATAACGCTTCTTTTCGTCAATGGCACAGAATGTAGTGCCCGTTCCCAGATCTATGATAATCAGAGGGCCGCCATAGAGAGTAATGCCTGCCACAGCATTGACAATACGATCTGCCCCCAACTCCCGCGGGTTGTCGTAAAGGATATTAAGCCCTGTTTTCATACCAGGTCCTACCATCATAGGCTCTACATGGAAATACCTTCTGCAAAGATATTCCAGCGTCGGGTTTACCGGAGGAACGACACTGGAAATGATAATGTCTGTAACCATATCAAAGGTGACTCCATCCAGCTGGAACATCATCCCCAAAGAAGCCGCATACTCATCTGCCGTTTTCAGCTCATTAGTAACCGCCCTCCAGTGATAAATCATCTTATCCCCATCATAAAGTCCCAGTACTATATTCGTATTGCCCACATCAAAAACAAGAAGCATATCGTTTATCCTTTCGCATAATCATATGCCCTATTATAACACAGGTTATTCCACCCTCCGGAACCGTTCTTCCCACCGGACAGTCAATACCCCTTATGCATACTTCACCACTATTTTCACTCCCCATAAAAAAACAGAAGAACACAGACCCCGTCTGATTCCTCTGCTCTTTTATATCTGTCTGTACAACAGCCTCCGCATTATTCTGCCGGGCGTATTGACACATCTCCGGCAATTACCCGGTTTACCTCGTTCCCGGTATCCACCAGCAGACAGCCGTCCTTATCAATATCCACAGCCTTGCCAGTATAGCTGTTTGTGCCTAAAACCACCCGTACATTCTGCCCCAGTGTACAGGAAAGATTTCTCCAGTTATCAAGCACTCTGGCAAATCCTTCGGTTTCCGCCACCGCATATTCTTTTTCCAGTTCAGAAAGCACAGCTGCCAGTAAAGTCTTTCTGGATACATGCACACCTTCCGCGCGGCACGATGTAGCCCCTTCACGGAATGCTTCTGGGAAATCCGCCCTTTCCATTCCTGTGTTTATGCCAATGCCCATGATAATATAATCTATTTTTTCCATGGACGCGGACAATTCTGTCAGTATACCTACCAGCTTGCGACCATTAACCATAATATCATTCGGCCATTTAATTGCCGCATTCGGAAGTCCCAGACTGCGAACGGCGCGGCATACCCCTACAGCAGCCAGAAGGGTAGACTTGGATGCTTCCATTGGAAAGAAATCAGGACGGAGAATCAGTGAAAACCAGATTCCCTTGGCAAAAGGTGAATAGAATCCACGCTGCAGCCTTCCGCGTCCACTTCGCTGTTCTTCTGCCACCACGATGGTACCTTCTTCGGCACCCTTCCGGGCCAATTCCTTAGCTACTTCATTAGTGGAGGCTGTGCTTTCCATATATACAATATGGCGTCCAAAGTTTTTCGTATGAAGGACACTTTCAATTTCCAGCGGTGTCAGAAGATCCGGCTCATAGATAAGGCGGTAGCCTTTCCTTGTGCTGGACTCAAAAATATAACCTCTGGACTTTAAAATCTTAATATGTTTCCAGATTGCGGTTCTTGATACATTCAGATCCTTTGAAATTTGTTCTCCGGAAACAAACTGTCCATTCGCCTTCCGAAAATACTCCAGTATTTCATTCCTCATAAGCACCCTCCCTTTTATGCTCTTACACTGCCGTGGTTTCAACCGGTTTCCCGTCTATCCGGCACTATGATGCGGTCCGGATTGAAGCGTGCTCTATCGGTAATTGCAATGTTGTTATACACAACATAAGTAAAACACTTTATGGATTTGTTCTTATTATACACAATATAAAGGAATTGGCAATTTCTTCCTTAAAAACCTTGTTTTCCTCATCCCTCCTGCGGTTTTATTTATTTTCGTAAACCGTAAATCCACATATCACAGATATTCTCTATTCCATGACAAAAGCCATTCCCAGTCGCAGCTATAGAGATATCAAAACCGTTATCAGAAGTCTGTTCCCTCCAGATGCCGCCTGTAGCATAACGCACAAAAGCTGCCATGCAGACTTTCATTCTGCATGGCAGCTCTTCTTTCTGGTGGGACTATCTGGATTCGAACCAGAGACCTCCACGATGTCAACGTAACGCTCTGACCAGCTGAGCTATAGTCCCATAATGAATATGTTGATTATATCATAAACAATCTCCACATTCATCATACGCTGCGCTCTGCCTTTCAGTACATTACCTTTTCCAGCGTCAATCCTTCCGGAGGTGCGGTAAATCCGGCATCAGCGCGGATTCCAGTAATAAACACGTTCTCCACTGACTGGATGCTCCGCTTCCCTTCTCCCACTTCCACCAGTGTACCTGTCATAATGCGTACCATATTGGTGAGAAATCCATCTCCGGTAAAGGACAGGGTCAGCAGATCATCAGATTCTTCCAGTGTAATGGAATACACTGTCCGCTCGGTTCCCGTCTTCATCTTCTTATTGGACGTGAATCCTCTGAAATCATGCGTGCCTTCCATGAGCATAGCTGCTTTCGTCATGGCCTTAATATCCAGCTTTTCTCCATATTGCCAGATAAACCGGCGGTGAAAGACATCCTTATGGCTTCCTGTTCGAATCCGGTATACATAGAGTTTGGAGCGGGCACCAAACCGGCTGTGAAAATTGTCCGGTACCTTCCTGGAATCCAGAATGGCTATATCCGATGGCAGCGCACGGTTGACCCTATCTTCAAACTGAAGTATATCCACTTTTTTCTTCAGCCTCACATTGGCTGTCTGCCCCCGGGAATGAACACCGGCGTCTGTCCTGCCAGCGCCCTGAATCTGCACCGTTTCACCGGTTACCTGGGCAATGGCCTGTTCCAGTTTTCCCTGAATGGTTTCTTTCGTCCGAACCTGGCGCTGCCATCCTTCATAGCGTGTGCCATCATACTGAACAATAAAACGGATATTCATGCTTCCCCCTTATGTATAAACGAACGCAAATCCGGCATAGCTCCTTCAAAGGTACATACCCAGGCTGACACACGGCAGGCCGCCTTATGGGCCTCCATGCTATTTTTCCCCTGCATCAGCGCCGCAGTAAAGGCCGCGGCGAAAGAATCCCCAGCTCCCACAGTATCTTTTATACGTACCGGTTCTGAAGGAATAACTGTTTTATTTCCTTCCCAGAAAACCATGCTGTCTTTATCTCCCCGGGTACAGATAAACCCACGGATGCCACGAGAGGCCAGCCAGGAAGCATATGTCTCCGCTTCTGCCGGCACTCCGGCACAGGCGGCCAGCCAAGGCAGTTCTTCATTGTTGCACTTCACAATATCCGCATAGGGCAGCAGGCGGTTAATCTGCTCTTCTGAATAAAAGTCACCCCGCAGATTTACATCAAACAGCCGGATCGCCCCTTCCCGTACATGCTGAAGGAACATTTCCAGTGTTTCGCCTGACTTTGAATCCGCTCCCGCCATGGTTCCGAAGCAGACAACATCCACGGTTTCCGCAATCTGTTTTAATTCTTCACTCCATGGAATATACCGGTAAGCCGAGTCTTCGGCAAAATAATAGGATGGAATTCCCTTTTCCAGCTGCACTTCCACATAGCCGGTCGTATGAGGAACCTCTGACAGGTAAAAAGGAAGACCTCTTTCCTTTAATTCCCGCTGTATTCTTTTCCCCCGTTCATCATTTCCCACCGCGCTGATAACCATCGCGTCCATTCCCAGTTCATGGGCAATCCATGCGAAATTGGCCGGTGCGCCACCCAGCCGCTCTCCTTCAGGGAGACAATCATATAATACTTCACCAAACCCGGCAAAAACCGGCTTCTTCTTAAAGTTTCTCATTCCGTATCCTTTCTGTACCGGATACAGTATACCATAGAAAACCCATCTGTCCTCACAGCAAAAAGTCCCATACATGCTTCTTATCCAGCATGTACGGGACTGATATCCTGCTTTGGATACACCAGATGACAGATATTAACCGGCTACATCCACATCCTGTTCAAAAAACTGATGAAATGCCGGACCGGAAATACCGACAAAAAGGAGGCAGCTGCACAGATCCCACCAGAATGCATTCATTTTCTTTTCTACTAACTGACCCATAATTTTGTTCTCCTTTCATCGGTTTAACCAAATAAAAAAACTTCTGTCCCTCTGTAAGGGACGGAAGTTCCGTGATTCTCACCCAAATTCATATGTATGTCACCATACATACCTCTGTAAGTTCTCTGGCTGACGCCTTGTAAACTCTGCTGCTGTAACGGGCAGTCCCGAATAAATCTACTGCTGTTTCGACTTATTCCGCTCAGAAATGCACTTCAGTTTCCTATCCATATCCCGCTCGCACTCCCCGGGACTCGCTGCGCTGTATTCAGCCACCTACTCTTTTCTTCATTGCTTTGATACATTTAATATTATCACTACGTTTTTGCCTTGTCAATATTGTCCGAAAAATCATCAACCGGTATGTGTAGGATTACAATACATGTGTTACACATTGAAAACATAAAAAGCGAGAT